>ERZ779922.685-NODE-685-length-27763-cov-4.376245_pt1 | contig 27763 bp, 24 predicted proteins | sample MGYA00511544_ERZ779922 | MGnify/ENA primary metagenome ERZ779922 (study PRJEB29588, sample SAMEA2154516) | human gut metagenome | biome: human gut; feature: human-associated habitat; material: faeces | place: Denmark | collected 2008/2010 ... | reverse complement strand
CGCCGGCTTCTGTCGGCGCGCTTTATATCGCGCCGCTCAAGGCGCTGATCAACGATCAGTTCGAGCGTTTGACGGATCTCTGCGCCGAAGGCGGCATCCCCGTCTGGGCATGGCACGGGGACGTTGCTCAATCGAGAAAACGTAAGCTCATTGAGCATCCTTCGGGCATTCTCCAAATCACTCCCGAGTCGCTCGAGGCATTGCTGCTGAGAAAACATTCCGTTATTCCGAGGCTTTTCGGCGATCTGCGCTTCATCGTCATTGATGAAATACATTCTTTGATGCGCGGCGACCGCGGCGGGCAGACCATGTGTCTGATTGAACGGCTTGCGCGTCTTTCGGGATCGGATCCGCGCCGCATTGGTTTGTCGGCCACGATCGGTGATCCGCAGAAAGCGGCGGATTTCCTCTGCGGCAGTTCCCGGCGAGGCGCAGTAGTGCCGCAGTTTGAGCAGCCGCCCGTGCGCTGGCGCTTGGCAATGGAGCACTTTTTCATTGCGAAGAAAGAGGAGCCGCACCGCACGGACTACGCGCCCGTGATGGTGGATGCGCAGGTCAGTGACCAGTCGGCTGCGGATGCCTCCGACGCAGGGGAAGCTGCGGGCGACGCACTTCGACAGGCGAGTCAAAAACCAAGACCGGGGGCTCATTCAAGCAAGGCCAGTGCTCAGCTTGAATTGGAATCCGCTTCCGACCAGGCGCCGGCTTCGGCGGATCCCGGACTGGCCTATGTTTTTGAGCATTCGGCGGCTAGAAAGTGTCTGGTTTTTTCCAATTCGCGCGAAGAGTGCGAGGCGGTTACCAGCACGCTGCGCGAATACTGTCGCCGGGCAGGCGAGCCGGAACGTTTTCTCATTCATCACGGGAATCTCTCCACGCCGCTGCGGCTTGATGCCGAAGCGCTGATGAAGGAGGAAAACGCACTGCTTACCGTCTGCACGACGGCCACGCTCGAGCTCGGCATCGATATCGGCAGGCTCGAGCGGGCTTTTCAGATCAATGCACCTTTTACCGTATCGGCATTCCTGCAGCGCATGGGTCGCACCGGCAGACGTGGATCACCGCCTGAAATGCGTTTTGTTATGCGTGAAGATGAGGTCGACAGCCGGGAAATACTTCCCGCTCAGCTGCCGTGGGAGCTGATTCACGGCATCGGATTGGTCGAAAGCTGGCGTGAGGACCATTGGGTGGAGCCGCCGCGGCTGGAACGCCTGCCCTTTAGCCTGCTCTACCATCAGACCATGGCAACGCTCGCCTCGGAGGGAGAGCTCACACCCGCAGAACTTGCTCGGCGCGTGCTGACTCTTTCGCCCTTCAGACGCATTTCACCGCAGGACTACCGCACGCTCTTGCTGCACCTTTTGGACACGGATCAAATTCAGCGCACTGAACGCGGCGGTCTCATCGTCGGACTCGCCGGAGAGCGGGTCACCTCCGGCTTCAAGTTCTACGCGGTCTTTCAGGAAAACGAAGAATATTCCGTTCGTGCTGACGGTCAGGAGCTTGGCACGCTGGTGCAGCCGCCGCCCGCCGGCGAAAAAATCGCCATTGCAGGACGCGTGTGGGAAGTCGAAGAAGTCGACCCCAAGCGTCATATTGTCTGGTGCAGACTGACGGAGGGACGCGTTCCAGCGTTTTTCGGCTTATGTCCGGGCGACATTCATACGCACATTCTGGAAAAAACCTGTGAAGTGCTTTGCTCAGACACGGTTTATCCATACCTCATGCCCAATGCGCGAAAACGACTCGCACAGGCAAGAAGCCTGGCGCAGCATTCCGGCATGACGACAACTCCGCTTATTAATCTGGGCGGCAGCTTCTGGGCGCTTTTCCCGTGGCTCGGGACCTACCCGTTTCTGGCGCTCGAGCGGCTGATCCGCATCCATGCTGCCGCAGACATTGGTCTGACGAACTTTGAAACGTCGCGCCCTTGGTTCATTGTGCTGCGCATGAAAGCATCCGCACCGGAATTTTTCCGTGCGCTTGCGGATGCTGCCGATCGTGTTCAGGATCCCATGTGTTATCTCTATCCGGATGAAGTGCCGCTCTTTGAAAAGTACGATGAGGCGCTCCCTGCGGAGCTCGTCCGCAAAGGATTTGCCTGCGGCGTGCTCGGCATTGATGAAATGCGGGCCCGAGTAAAAAGCTGGGCCGGCGCTTTTCAAGCCGGGACGGAATCGGCTGCAAGACTGCAGACCGAAGACGACCGGCAGCTCTCGGGCAGCACGCAGAGGACTGCACCATAAAGAAGCCGCTCACAGCGGTTTGGCGGTGAGCGGCTTGAGATTGGGACTGTGCGTTTCCGGGTCAGAGTTTATGCGGTTCGCCCACCTCACGCGAGAGATCGTCGTGAGGCAGCAGTGCGGAGCCCGTACGGAAATAAACGCCGAGGCAAAAGAGCGCGCTGATCGTGATGAAAGTGCCGCCCACGAATGCTACAGGCGTAAAGCCGAAATGCTGCGAGACGAGGGATCCGACAAACGCTCCGCCGCCAATGCCGATATTGAAGATGCCCGAATAGAGCGATGTTGCGACGTCCGCAGCATCGGAGGCCACCACAAGCACGCTGGCACTGAGCGCCATGCAGATTGCCGTCTGAGCAGCGCCCCAGAGCAAAAGCAACGGCACGAGCGAGAGCCACGAAGAGCATAGCGGCACGAGGAGAAAGAGCGACATCGAGAGAACCACCAGCGGAACCGTGAGCGAAGCTGAAGGATAGCGGTCCACCGTCTTGGAGCTCAGCACTGTGCCGATAATGCCGGCCAGACCAAAAAGAAGCAGAACATCTACGACGTCCGAACCAGACATCCCCGCGGAGTGCTCGAGAATCGGGCTGATGAACGAATAGGCCGTGAACTGCCCCAGCATCGTGATCATCGTGACGCCGTAGAGCTGCAGCAGTGCAGGACGCTTGAGAATGACGGGCAGGCTCTTAAGCGAGCCGGCACTCCTGCTCGGACACTGCGGCAGGACATACCAAAGGAGCATAAGCACTAAAAAGGCTGCTGCGCCGATGACAAAGAAGGATCCCGCCCATCCGAAGAGGTGCCCCATTTTGGTTCCAAGCGGGACGCCCAGAACCGTTGCAACGATGGTGCCGCCCATAACGGCAGCCAAGCCGGTGGCTCGTTTGCCTGCCGGCGCCATGCGTGCGGCGAGCGGATTCATGATGGACCAGAAAATCGAATGCGCAAGCGCTACGCCGATGCGGGTAGCGTAAAGCGACCAGAAGCTGTCGACCCACAGAACGGCGAAATGGCAGATCGCAAAGAGTCCGAGGAGGAAAAGAAGGAGCTTCTTACGCTCAAAGCGGGCGGTAAGAAGAGCGAGCGGCAGCGACATGATCGACACCACCCAGGCATAGCCGGTAATAACGAGTCCCATGAAGGAGACAGACTCGTTGAGGCTTGCCGCCATGTCGGGCAGCAGTCCGACCGGCAGGAATTCTGAAGTGTTGAAGACGAAGGCGGCAAACGCAAGACCGATCACCGGAATCCAAGCTCGAAAGCCGGTTTGAGCGCTCTGAGATGCAGACATCGTAAGATGAAACTAAAAAAGAAGAGAAAAAGGAGTCGACGCCGTGCGGCGAGTTCAGCTCCGGAACCGCGCATCTTAGCATTTCGGCGGAAGGGAAATCCCTAGTTTAAGGGACTGCTGAAAGAATTGTGCTGGATTTGATCTGGTTTGCGTCAAACATTTGCTTGAGACGAATATCGACGCACAGTGCACGATAATGACGGAGGAAAGCCTTCATTTTCAAGCGGTGCGAAAGATGCTTATGCTGAAAAACTTCCGGTTCATTCGTATTCATTTGGCTGCGGCAGCAGTGCTGATGGGCGGCATCTTAGTGCTTTCGCCGATGGCTGCAGCAGAACCTTCAAGCAGTATTTATGACGCGTCGGGGCGCTATCTTGGCCGTATCGATGCGGATGGGCGGGCGTATGACCGCAGCGGCCGATATCTGGGAAAAACGGATGCAGACGGACGGGAATACGATGCTGCCGGTCGATACCAAGGACGTACGGACGAGAGCGGACGCCGGTACGATGCCTCCGGGCGCTTTACCGGCCGCACCGATGCAGACGGGCGCGTCTATGACGCCGCAGGACGTTATCAAGGACGGACAGATAAAAACGGCTGGCGCTATGACGCGTCCGGCCGGTATTTAGGACGAGAAGACCTTCGTTAGTGATCTCGTCCAAACAGAGCGAGCGGTTACTTGAGATGGTCGAGGATCGACTTAGCCGGGAAACCCAGCGACTGCGCCGCAATAACGACTTCATCGGGCTTAAGGTGAAGTGCAGCGGAAATCTTGTCGGTGCGAAAGCCCGTACGAGCAACGCAGGCGAGATTCATGGCTGCGGCAGCCAGATAGACCGACTGCAGTTTGATGCCGACGTCAAGCGTGCAGGCGCGGATGCGTGCTTCTCGAATTTCAGCTTCGTCAACGGCAGTCTTCTTGATTTTCGGAGCAATGGTTTCTACGGCGTTGGAGAGAAAATTGCGGGTGCGGGCATAGTTGGCAACGAAAACGAGCTCAACGGGCGGCACCGTGAGCTGCGTCTGAAGCAGATACGTCTGATCGCGAACGTCATGGAGTGAGCAGAAGAGCACGCCGTTTCTTTCAGGAACCCAGCGCCAAATGCCGTTTGCCTTCAGAACATAGATATCCGTTTCGCGCCAATTGAGCGCGGTAGCGGTCGTCCGCCGCCCGCCCTTGCGGTTGATGCCGTCAGCAGCGTAAAGAATGTTCGAGAGGAGCTGATCCGGGAGCGGCTCATTGCTGAAGTTGCGCTGCGAGCGGCGTTCGTTCAACGCCGTGAGCACAGACATATCCATGCCCTGCGGGGCTGGCAGGGGGCGGAAGACTTCGCCTTCAGAACGACGCTCGCCAAAGCGGCGGTCGATTTCGGCGCGCAGTTCATCAAACTGATCACCGAGTTCATTGGTTATTTCTGCGATAGCTGCAAGGGCCTTTTTTTGAATCTTCATTTGGAGTTCCGGGCGTATTCGTCCGGCCTGCTAATAAAATGTCGCTCGCCGCGTGCTCAACCGCCAATCATTGCGGGAGCTTCCGGCTGTCGACGATGTCGGCTTGTGCAAGAAAGGAAGTGCTGTGGCAATTCAAATTGAAAGGATACAAGAACCCGACGGTGCAATAAGCTTCCGGATCTCAATGCCGGCGGAAAAAGCAGAAGCTTTTGCGTCGCTCATCAAGGCTGCTTTTCGGCTCGCGGGCGAGGAACCGGCAGTGTGGGATTCCGCCTTGGGTTTGACGCAGATCTCGGGCAGCAGATCGGCTGAGGCGCCCGGCGTGGCGTTGAAGCGCCTGCGTCAGGAAAACCACATGACTCAGCGCGAAACTGCTCGGCTGCTCGGCTGCACCCAGGCGCGCATCTCCGATATGGAAGCAGGCGTAAAGCCTATTTCAGCCGAAGCCGCACAGCTTTTTGCCAAACGCTTTGGGGTCTCTCCCGCGCTTTTTCTGAAATGAGTCGTTGCTTTTCAAAGATCGATGTCAAAACCCGCACGTCGGGCGGCAATGAGCGCTTCGGTGCGGTTCGATGCACCAAATGAGCGGTAGATCGCGGCAACGTGAGTTTTGACTGTTCCTTCAGAAAGATCGAGCTCTCGGCAGATGCGCTTGATGGGGGCGCCCTTGGCAAGCTGAGCAAGGACGTCAAGCTGACGATCCGTCAGATGCGGCGGAGCCGATTCGGGTGCTTTCAAACGTGCGGCTGTGCGGGTGAAAAAGCCGTCCTTTTGACTTTCGGTCAAAAGCTTTGAAGGAATGTACACGCCGCCCTTAAGCACAAAATCGATGGCACTTGAGAGCAGTTCTGTGTCGAGCGATTTAGGCACAAAACCTGCGGCACCCAGCTGCAGCACGCGCATGATGCTTTCCTGGTCTGCGAGGCCCGATACAACGAGAATTTTGAGCATCGGCTGACGGCGGACGATCTCCTCCATCAGTTCCGTGCCGGTGACGCCGGGGAGCGACAGGTCCAGGATGAGCAGATCGGCATCACCTTCACGGTCGACGAGCTCAAGAGCGGCATCGGCCGTCGCTGCCGTGTGTACGTCCGCTTCCGGATCGCGGTCTTCAAGAAGGAGCGTAAGGGCGCCAGCAACCAGTGCATGGTCGTCAACGATCAAATACTTCATCGGAATGCCTCAGACGATCTCAGCAATAAGCACTGAGACTGCAGTTCAAGCGGTGCGCACTGCACCATAATTCGAGAATCTGAAAAGTGTAGCGGATGCGCGCAGAGGCGAAAGGTGTCTGACAGGTCAAATTGCCGATTTGCGCGCAACGATATGTGTCTTATGTCTACTGAAGTTTCATTTGCTGCATCGGATAGCGCGTCGGCGTCTTTTGATGCGCTTCTTGCACGCCTCTCACACTCTCGTTTTAGAAGCCGCTTTCATTTAGGGGCTGCCGACATTGAGCTCATCGGCCGAAAAAGTCTCCCTGTAGTGCGCGAACACGCCGTGCGGTTTCTCTTGGAGCGTCTCGCGCCGGCCAACCCCGTCAACGACGGCAGGCAGACGCCGTGGCGCGGACATCCGGTTTTTCGGGCTCAGCATGCCTGTGCCTGCTGCTGTCGAGGGTGTCTCTTCAAGTGGCAGCAGATTCCGCCGGATCGCCCGTTGTCCGCCGAGGAGGTTGAACGTCTGGCGGATCTTTTGATGGCGTGGATTTCGCGAGAACTGGTTCGTGCTGGAAGGGATCCCCAAACTTATCAAGCGCCGCATGCGGCAGAATCGGGTTTTCCGTCCAGCTCGAATAAGACCAGGGGGCGCAAACGAGCTGAAGCCCCAGATTCCCGAAGCGCGAAAGCGTCGTTTGCCGAACCTTCCCTTTTTGATGAAGTCTGAAGACCGTCCGCGTTAAGCACTTGCGTTTAAGCACAAAAATGAAGCCGCCGCAGCAAAGAGCTGTCGGCGGCTTATCAGAGGCGCCTGCAGGGCATCAGCGCTGCAGATCCTGCGGGCGATTAATTTTCGTTGCCCGTCGGCGTGAGACCGTGACGAGCTGCCCAGGTCCAGGGGTTGGCGAGCCAGTCAATCAGGACTTCGCGCTGCGCCTGATCAATCTTGCCGACCTCAACCGCCTTGTCGAGAACCAGCGTGAAGTCGAGCAGTTCGTGGCAGACAACCTTCTCGTTCTGGAAGAGCTTGATCGTTTCATCGATCCCGAAGGACGTGATGGCGAGGCAGTCCTCCACAATCCCTTCTTCAGCTTTGATGCCTTCAACGGCCGAGAGCAGTGAAAGACCCGTCGAGATGTGATCTTCAATGATGAGAATGCGCTTGCCCTTCACGGAGGAACCTTCCACACGGCTGTGGTCGCCGTAGGTTTTCGGGCGCTGGCGCACGAAGATTGAGGGTTTGCCGAGGCGATAAGCCAGAGCTGCCGCGTGGGAAACACCGGCGCCTTCAACGCCGGCAATGATGTCGAACTTCAGACCGAGCTGGGCAATGCGCGAGCACATCGTTTCGATGATGTCGCGCCAGGCATCCGGATGCGCGGTCAGCGAGCGGTTGTCGACGTAGATCGGCGTGACGAGTCCGGACTTCAAACGCATCGGGCTGTCGGTCATGAAGGAGACAGCGCCGTAGTTGATGAGGTGGCCGGCGAGGATGTCGTTGGCAATAGGGGAAACGTACATTTGGAATTGGCTCCTCAGTCTGAATTAGTCGATGCCGATCGCCTTGCGGCCGTTGACGGTGGCGATCTTCACAAGTTCGTCGAAGTAGTCGAAGCGGCAGCCCGTAGCGAGCGTGGTCATTTCATGCCACATGTCGCCGGCGTTCCAGGGAACCATGGCGTCGCAGACATTGTCGGTACCCAGTGCGACCGTGATGCCGGCCGGAACCATTTCATCAACCGGCGTCATGGAGTTATGCATCGGCACGAGCTCTTCGGAGCGCGGCGTATCAATCCAGGCCGTCGGGCAGGCGATCATCATCATTTGAGCGCGGCGCATCAGTGCATAGAGGCGTTCGCGATAGGCCTTGGAGTGGGCGCCGATCGAAATGCCGTGAATGGCGACCACGCGGCCTTCCATACCGTGCTCGATCGTTTTTTCGCAGAGCTGCTCGGTTTCGTATTCGAGCGACTCATTGAACTGGTCAACGTGCACGTGAACCATTTTGTTGCGTTCTTTGGCCGTCGAGAGAATGATGTCGAAGGCTTCGGCTCCCTTGCCGTAGTCGCGTTCGTCGCGCTTAGGCAGCGCGCCGATGATGTCCACGAGATCGGCGCCGATGTCGAACCATTTGCGGGCTTCCGGATGGATGACGCCCTTGAGGGTCTGATTGGCAAACTTGACGGTCAGCTGGTCCTGATAGTGCTCGCGAGCACGCAGACCCGCCATGATGGCGCGGTCTTCGCTCTGCGGGTCGATGTCGACAAAGGTGGCGAGGGCGGTCACACCTTGGGCGATCTGATTTTCAAAGAAAAGGCTGAAGCGGCGGTAGAAATCTTCTTCAGTAGATTCGCGCTTCAGCCGATCCAGCGCATCCCACTTCTGCTGCAGCGTGCAGGTGCGGCGCATTTCAAGCACGTCGGGCGAGAGCGTATAGGCGCGGTCGGCGTGCGCATGCGTGTTGACCCAGCCGCCCGCGGCTTTGATCGCGGGCTCGATCATGTCGCGAATCGTCAGAGGGGCGTTATCAGTCGTGGACATTGACGAAACTCCTTGGGAGAGAGAATAGTGGGAATCCTAACTCTATGAAAACGCCGCGCCCGTGGGCTTCACGAATGCGCGGCTTAAACTTTCGAAAGTTTATAGAACGCTATTATTCTTCGCCAATGATAGCAACAAGTGGTTACATATTCTGTCGGCCAGAACGGCTTTTCAGCGCTCTGCCGGCTGATGCATAAAATCGATTTGATGCTGCTTAAGAGGTGAGATCTTCTTGATTTTATTTATAAAAATTTCGGATGCGTGACTGGCGGAAAACAAGAATAGTCAGCCATGAAAAGAGTCCGCAGCCGGCAACAATGGCGCCTGCCCGCATCCAGGGCTCTCCCCATGCCATGCGCTGAAGAACAAGTTCCCACGCTGAGCGCAGCCATTCAATGCCCCAGAGGACGAGAAGTGCGCTTTGCAGCCAGACCATCCAGCGTTTCGGAATGAAAAGGAGCGGCACGGCAAGGAGCGGCAGCACTGAAACAAAGAGACCTAAGCCATGAAAGAGCAGGTGCGCCGCAAGCAGAATGTGAGCAAGGATCGGCAGGATAAGAAGCAGGAAAGGCATGGCTATTTACTTTTATTGTTGTTTTTGGGGGGCAGGGACGGTGACGGGGTTTGGTGGGCTGCGGGTTTCATTGCTGGTTTAGCCCGGGCGGTGTTGCGGGGCTTGTCCGGCGCTTTGTGCACAAGTTTGTCGACGACATGACTCACTGCCATCAGCGGGTGAGAAAAAATCAGACGGGGACCGGCCCAGCGCATGACTTGCCGTGCGGTTTCCCGTTCGGCGGGTTTATAGCAGTGAATCTTGCAGCTGCCGCAGACGGGTTTGTCTTCGCCGTAAGGACAGCAGGCAAGACGTTTTAAGGCATAGTCGAGAAACGCCTGACATTTTGGACAGAGCATATGTCCGCTCGTGCCATGGTGATAACTGCAGAACTCCTCGACCATCACCCGTATTGTTTGGGCTTCACTTTTCAGACGCGGGAGATCCTGCAGTCTCGACATGCGGTCCGGACGCGGCGCAGTGCGTGCGTTTGATCCCGCCGGCTTAAATTTGGGGTCAGGCGATGGGGCGGAAGAAACAGAAGTTGGCGCAGGGGTTTCAGACATGGCAGAAAGAGCAGACGAGTGCCGATTTTTTGGCCGCCGGCCGAGGTCTTTGGCGGCGGAAAGGAAAACAAGTTTGCTCGAGCGTAACATTGACGGATCGAAGAATACCTTAATTATGCTTTTTTGATGCAACATTTTCGTCAAACAGCATTCCGGGCAGACATATCTACTTCAAAGGAAAAAACGATGACGATTTATGACCCGACCGCTCTGCGCCGCGAGCTCCATGAAATACCGGAACTCGCGCTCAACGAGAAACGTACCAGCGCTTATGTTGCTGAAAAACTGAAGGCCCTCGGCATTGAAACGCATGAGAATGTGGGCGGATCAACGGGCGTCGTCGGCATCATCCGCGGTGCGGAACCCGGTCCCGTTTTCATGCTTCGCGCCGATATGGATGCGCTTCCCTTTGTCATTGACGGGAAGCCCTGCTGCATTCATGCCTGCGGCCACGACGGGCATACCGCTATGCTCCTCGCAGCGGCGAGCAGACTGAAGGACAAAATCAAACGCGGGACGCTCAAGCTCCTCTTTCAGCCGGCAGAAGAAACCCTTCAGGGGGCGCCCGTCATTATTAAGGCCGGCGTCATTGACGACGTGGATTACGCGCTGGGCGCCCATATTCGCCCGATTCAAGATGTCCCGGCCGGCATGCTCTGCGCAGCAGTTCGGCATACCGCCTCAACCACTCTCAACATTGTCATTAAAGGGCGCGGTGCTCACGCATCCCGTCCGCATCTCGGCATCAATGCCATTGATGCGGCGTGCGCCTTAATGAACGGCATTCAGGCGATCTGGCTTGACCCGAAGATGTCTTGGTCGGCAAAGGCGACGCAGATTCATGCAGACTCAGGAGCTACCAATACAGTGCCGGATCTTGCCCGCATTACTTATGACTGCAGGGCGCAGACCAATGAACTGATGGATGATCTGCTCGCGCAGATCCGCCGAGTGGCTGCCGGAACTGCTGCAGCCTACGGCGCCGAGGCGGAAGTGATTCTGCGTGATCAGAGCCCGGCCTGTTTGTATGACGACGATTTTGTGGCGGAAGTGGCAGAGGCCATCAAGGAAACCGCCGGCCCTGATAAGCTCGCGCCCGACTGCGGCGGCGGCGGGGAAGACTTCCATAACTATAAGCTTGCTCGTCCTGAAATCAAGGCCGCCTATTTTGGCGTGGGTGTCGGAGCAGCGCCGGGACTTCATGCCCCCACAATGCATTTTGACGATACGCTGCTGCCGCTCGGCGTGGCAGTTTTTGAAAACGTTGTGCTTCGTCATCTCGGCTGAGCGGCGTTTCGGGCGATTGGATGCCCCGGTTCCGGCGCAGTTAAGCCGGAACCGGCATGAAAAAAGGCCGCAGTTCATGTTTTATTTGAACTGCGGCCTTTAAATTCGCCGGCAGAAGGATTAAAGACTCATGCGCAGAATCTCAAGGACGCCGCTGCGGCTGATCGGGCGCAGTGCGCCGTCAAAGGACCACCAGATCTTGGCAACATGATCGGCCATTTCTTCAAAGTGCTTATCGTCGATGCCGACTTCGGAGAGCTTCGAAGGCAGGCCGATGGATTTGAAGAACTCGGCTGTTTTTTCGATAGCCTTTTGAGCGTTTGTCATGACGTCGTCCTGAGGATTCAGATGCCACACGCGAACGCCGTACTGCGCAAAGCGCGGAGCCGTTTCCGGCGTCAGACTCCAGCGCATCCAGTTGGGCGTGAGAATAGCGAGACCGACGCCGTGGGTGATGTCGTAGAAGGCAGAAATCTCATGCTCCATGCCGTGGCAAGGCCAGGGACTCGGCGTTCGGCCGATCGAAAGCAGGCCGCAGCAGCCAAACGAACTCACCATCATGAGCTGGGCGCGGGCTTCATAGTCGTCGGGAGCCGCAATGGCCTTGGGCGCATACTCAAAAACAGTCCGCAGAACCCCTTCGCACATGGCATCCGTGAAGGGATTGCCTTCTTTAACGAGATACTGCTCGAATGTGTGAGAGATGATGTCCGCCGATCCGGCTGCTGTCTGATTGGCCGGCACCGTGAAGGTGTAGGTCGGATCCAGAATGGAGGCCTGCGGAAAGAGATTTGAGGCGGCGAGGAACATCTTTTCATTCGTCGCCGAATTGCTGATGACGCCGGAATTGTCGTAGTCGCTCCCCGTAGCCGACAAAGTCAGCACGGCGCAGAAAGGAATGGCGCGGCCAATGCGGCTGTGGTCGAGCACTAAATCCCAAGGGTCGCCGTCATAGTAGGCGCCGGCAGCAATGCACTTCACAGCGTCAATCACGCTGCCTCCGCCGGCAGCAACGATGAAGTCGATTTTTTGCGCTTTGCAGAGTTCAACAGCACGCCGAATCGTAGAAATTTTCGGATTGGGTTCGATACCGGAAAAGTCGAAGACTTCGTAATCAGAGAGCAGTTCACGCAGTTTGTCGTAGAGACCGATGCGGCGAATGCTGCCGCCGCCCATCGCAAGCAGGATGCGGCTGCCTTTGGCGGGCAAAAGAGAAGGCAACTCGTCAATGCGTCCGCGGCCGAAGATGAGATGAGTGGGCAGATAAAGATCGTAGTTTTCCATGGGGATCTGAATTTTTTTAGAAGAAATAATCCATCAAACCCCTTCACTTGGAATGGCGTTTGAGGATTGAACTGTTGAGCATTATTCTGCCGCTCGGCGGGGACGGCGAAAGCGCGGTTGCAGTCAAAGAACTGCCTGAATTGCTCACCAGTCAACTGCAGCCTGTTTTTTTCGCTTGCGGCATGCTTGGGCATGCAGTTATAGACCATGGGTTCCGGGTGAAGAGTTGTTTAATGGCCCAAAGCCAAAAATTCAGCCCTCATATTGGTTAAGGAGGCAAAGCAGCCAGTGCTGCGCTGGTTATCGGCCGTCCCCTGGACGGCCGGATATTCAAGATTAAAAAAGATCAAGGGCGGCTAGGCTCTTGAATGGATAGGAGGCTAGGGAAGTTGAGCGCTTTGCTGAAAGCCTCGCGAGGAAGTCACAGCTGAGTCACCTTGATGCCGGCACGCTCGAGAAAGTCCAGTCCCTCGCGGCTTCTGTAAAGCTCGTGATAGAAAACCTGTGAAATGCCGCATTTTTGAATCAAGAGCGCGCAGTGGATGCAGGGGCTGTGCGTAATAAAAATCGCAGCATCTTTGGAGGAATAGCCGTTTTCGGCGAGCTTCGCGATGGCATTGAGCTCCGCGTGCTGGACCTCCGGACGGGTGACGAGTTTGCCGTCAACTTCCATTTCACAGCAGTTGTCGTACCCCGTCGGCATACCGTTCCATCCAAAAGAAATAATGGAGTGGTTTTTCACGATGACGCAGCCAACCTTGAGTCGCTTAGCGTAGCTGCGCTCCGCGGCAATCTGTGCGATACGCATATACATCTGGTTGTCTTTGACGATATCCATTCCATTGCTCCAATGACAGCTGTTGCGGTGAGCCGAAGCGAAGAATGAATTCTAGCGAGTCAAAGCGTGGGTTTCAGAGGTGAGCTCAATAAGCTTTTTGGGTGTCTTGCAAAAGACGAACGCCTTCCAGACCGCTGTCAGGAAGGCGTCGAGCAGCTCAATGTCTGCGCTTAGTTCAGAGTGAAGGCTTTTTCAAGATTAATCGGGAAAGCCTGATAACCGAACGTATCCCAAAGGACAATATCGACGACAGGTGTCGTTTCTCCCCACTTGTATTCACAGATATGAGGATTAAGGCGGCCGAGCTTATTGCCTTTCTTTTCCGGAGAAGCGCCGAGACCAGCTGTCGACCAATACACCATCATCGTGTCGGTATCTTCCATGTACTTTGTGAGACCCGTCACAGGACTGAAATACGGATGGCCGAGTTCCTTGCCGACCTCCCAGATCTGTTCTACCGTCATCTTCTTTTGATCGATCTTATAGATCACCGCGCGCGAGTACTTCATGTCGGGCAACGGGGGTTGCTCCATGCCGCGGGCATCACCGTTATCAAAAACCGAGAGGTACAGCACGTCTTTATTGGACTTGGAATCAATTCGCCAGGCGGTGTGTTGAGTCCAGGACCAATCAAAGTTGCCTTCGCATTTAGAGTTTTCGCACTTGATGGGGTTGCCATTGTGGTCGACCGGAGTCAGAACTTTTTCTGCCCAGCCTTTCTTCCAGCCTTCCGGAGATGCCAGAATCCATTTGACCTTCTTATCACGGCCGATTTTCACGATGCCTTGGTGACGAGAGGAAATAATGATTGCATCGTCGGTCGGATCATAGTCAACGGAGTTCACATGCGCCCAATTGCGTCCAGGGCCCGTACCGGCGATATCGCCGAATTGTCCGTTGGCATCCATCTTAGCGAGGTCTTCAGCCGATAGCGTCTGCCCCGACTTTGATTCGTCAATATTGAGGCATACGGCTCCCTGATCCATTGCTTGAACCACATTGGAACGGTACGGGTCAAGAATATCAAACAGTCTGAAGTCGTCGACAACACCGCCGTTCTGATCAATTTCGACGATAACATCACGAACGGTATGAACGCGTTTGCCGTCAGGACGGCGGTAGTCAGAAGAGGCTACACGCAGGAAGCTGTGTCCATTCTGGGCATTGTCGAAGGCGTGTGAATAATCCGAATAACTTTCCGGCAGGCGGCGATTGAAGATCTCTCGTCCCATCAGATCGTATTTGACATAACGCTGACCGAAGCCCCAAGTAAGTGCGCCGTCATTGGTTTGTTGGAAGCCCATCATGAAGCCGGAGGTCCAGGGATCCGCCGGGTCATTGATGATGCCGTTGAGAAGATACCAGCGCAGATCACCGGAAGTATCAATAATGCCGACCTGAGAGTTGAAAGCCCACTCCAGAGCACCGCCGGAAGGATTATTCCACGTGAATCGAGCACCGTGCGGCGAAATCGGCGAAAGCTGATTGTCGACGAGATAGAGGCGATTCTTGAACTGAGGATCTACCTTGATAACTTCAGTTTGAAACATCGTGCCTTTTTGTGCAGGCATGCCATTGGACAGTGTGAAAACGGGCGGCGCATAGAACTGATAGCTTTCAGAGAATTTTTCAGCTTTCCCATTGAATAGGCGTGTGTATTTCACTTCAACCGTATTGAGATAGTCTGGATAAAGGCCAAAAATGGGAATGCCGGCATTGTTTTTCAGCTGTCGTTTGGAAACTTTATATTTGATTTCCTGTCCGTTTTGCTTGGGCACAATCCGAACTTCAACATCCTGCAGTTCATAGCCGCCGTTGCGAATGATGGCTGTGAGCGGGGCAAGTTTGTATGGGTTGACAATGACTTCACCAATGTTGCCTTGAACCGCAAAAGTGACCGCGGGCCCTGAAGGGCCGCCGCTGGCGGCAACAAGACCGGGCAGTGATAGGAGACCTGCAGCGCAGAGCGCAAGCGCCGTCTTTTGAAATTGCATATACGTGACTCCCTGAGGTGGTTTGACATCGTCGAAGCTGATCTTTATTCGACATAAAAAGTCTATTAATTCAGGGCGTTATGTTGTATACTCTTTTATCCGATATAAAAATGAAAGGCTGCAATCCTTTTTTGCGAAAAATAAAACGATGATTGACCACCAAGATACAGATCTGCCTTTGAGTATTCGGGATGAAGCGTTTTGTCAAATTCTGAGACTTATGTGCGGACTTCTAAGGGAGCCCGTTTTGACACGCGCAGCGGAGAGCTTAGGCATCACAACACCAACGGCATCACGGCGACTTGCCCGCGCGCGCGAGTGGTTCGGAGATGAACTCTTCATTTATTCTGCGGGCCGTATGGTTCCGACGCGCCGAATGATTGAACTTGAACCCGTGTGCCGGCGCATGATTGAAAATTTAGACGAACTCTTTACTTCGCCGCACCCGTTTGATCCTCACAAGGCCGAAGGCGTCATCCGTATCGTGGCTGTCGACAATGCTTTCCTTACGCTGCTTTCGCCATTGATTGTTGAACTAGAAGCGACAGTTCCCGGTGTGAAGTTTGAGATCTACGATCGCTATTCGAACATGCTTGAATCCATGCGCGATGCCAAGATAGACCTTGCCATCTATTCAACCGAAGGGAAGGCTGTGCCGGCAGGATTCATTGAAATGCCGCTTTTCACATCTGACCATGTCTTGCTTGTACGCCGCAATCATCCGCTGAAGGCCATTGCTGCGCATAACGGCGGGCTGACTTTCGAAGACACAGCTCGATTCAAACATATCGGCATTGCGCTGGCGATGGGATCCACTGAGAATCGGTTCATTATTGGTCAGCAATGCAATTTGGCTGACAAGATTTCGTGTGAGATGCCTTATTTCGTGGCCGGAGCCTGTCTATGCTCTGAATCTGATCTTTTAATGCGTATGCCAAGAGAAACCGCATTGAAGCTGGCGCGTTATTTTCCTGTTGAAATCCTTCGGCAGGAGCGAGGTCTCAAATTACCTTGGCGTCCGGGTCTTTTTTGGTTCCGCAGCTCAGATACGCCGTTGCTCACTTGGGTAAGGTCAAAAATAACCATTGGCGCGAAGCGGATTTTTGAAGAAGCCGAGGAACTGCTGCCTTTTGATCGTTGATGTATTTGCAGTTTCAGATTAACCTCGTGCAAAGCAGGACTGGCAAAAATATAAAAGCCCGATCCGTAACAGATCGGGCTTTCACGAACGGAATCGCTCTTTGTTAATCAAGCAGAATTACTTGACGCGGTTGCGGTATTCGCTCGTGCGGGTGTCGATTTCGATCTTGTCGCCGGTGTTGACGAAGGCCGGAACGGCGAGTTCGAAGCCGGTAGCCAGCTTGGCGGGCTTCATGACCTTGCCGGAGGTGTCGCCCTTGACGGCGGGTTCCGTGTAGGTGACTTCGCGAACGAGGATCGTCGGGAGTTCGATCGAGATCGGACGGCCTTCGTAGAACACGCATTCGGCGGGCATGCCGTCTTCGAGGTACTTGAGGGCTTCAGCCATCACGTCGGCGTCGACTTCGTACTGGTTGTACTCTTCGTCCATCCAGACATAGTGCGGATCAGCGAAGTAGGAGTACGTGACTTCCTTGCGTTCGAGCACGAGGTCTTCGAACTTGTCGTCAGCGCGGAAGACGGTTTCGGACGTGGCGTTCGTCAGAAGATTCTTCATCTTCATCTTGACGGTGGAGGCACCGCGGCCGCCCTTGGAGTATTCAGCCTTAACGACGACCATCGGATCCTTGCCGACCATGAAGACGTTGCCGACGCGCAGTTCCTGTGCGGTTTTCATTTGAATAAATTCCCTGTAGCAGAGTTTGCGAGCCCCGGCGCTGTGAAATGTGCGCAAGGACGAAAAATCTTTAAGCGGCTGATTATAGCCGACTCAGCGCTGCTTAGAAATCTCCGGAGGGCGGCTTTCGCTGTATATCGCCTTTTCACATGCCTAATTCTGCCCGTTCGAGCATATGCCGTGCCAGATCACCTCGCTCGAGGAGCTCTCTGCGCCAGACGTCAAATCCGGGGGCATAGCGGCGGGCTTCAAGCAGAAAGCGGCAGATGTCCTCGCTCGCTGCCGAACCTTCGAGCCAGTCTTGAGCAAGCTTTGTGTACGAGGCGCTTAATCCCCAAGGCGCGAGTTTGGGCGCAAACCGGGCGAGCCAAGCGTCGAGTTTCACGCGATGCGCATGATCTTCCGTCGGATAAGTAGACCAAAGCATGGGCAGTCCTGCGAGCTGCGCGCGTATGAAGCTGTCCTCACCGCGAATAATGGCCGTATCCGAAGCCCACAGGAGCTTATCGAAATCCTTTTGCGCAACGAAGGGCGTGCGCACTGTACGGAGTTCACTGCCCGCGCCGGAGAGGAGTTTCTCAAGAATGTCGCCGGCTTCACCGGGTGCAAGCAATGCATTCAACGGCCGATTGGCGGGCGCCCCCCTGCCGAAGGGCTGCGGCAGCGGTTTGCAGGTCGTTCACCGGATACGTGAATATAAAGACGGTGGTGCGTTGAGGATCAGCACCGAGCTCAAGGAGAAAATCCTTCTTTTGCAGTGCAAATGCCTGCTGACGCTTTTCATAGTCGTCTTCAATCAGTACGCCGCCGGTACGGTCGGTGACGCCGGGGAAGAACCAAAGTTTCGGCAGGTCCAGACGCGGGTGAAGACCGACCATATTGTGGCTTCCTTCCACCCAGTCTTCTGCGGAAAGATAGTCAAGATTGAAGTAAAAGGGCGGTGTTTGGCGCGCAGCAAGACGCTGAGCCCGCAGCTTGGCCGCCGCTTCGTCATAAGCTTCGGGGAGCCGGCATCCGAAGGTTTCAATGATGAGCTCTGACGGCTGAAAGTCGGGCTGAGCGGCTGCTTTTGCAAAATCATCCCAGGCAGCAATTTGGGCTTCCTCTGCGGCATGAGGGGCGATGAGCTGCAGCACGTCCGGACGATCTGTGATGAAGCGCACGGCGATGCCGAGGGACTTCAGTCGGCAAGCCAGACGCCAGCAGACGCCGGCATCGCCGAAATTGTCAATTACGCGGCAAAAGATGTCGGCGCAGGGAAATCGAAAGCTCATGGCAGCAGTTAAAAATGTTTTTGGGTTCTCAGCAGCCTTTGGCGGAAGATGCCTGGGCCCCGAGGAGCGTCAATTTAAGAATGGCCGGACAACTTATTCCGCGCGGCGGGCAATGGGTTCCCCGTTGGCGTTAAGCAGCCCGGCAAGAATACAGTTGCGGCCGAGACAGCGGAAATCCGCTGCCGCCGCAGGTTCATAGCGATGCGCTTCGCCGGACGGAAAGAACCACCGACGCGGGACTTTGGGTTCGCCCGCCAGTGCAGCGAGCTCCCACTGTGTTCCCTTGGGACAGGCCGAAACAGTGCCGTCACGGCGAAGTTTGGCGCCGACAATGATCCATTGATCCAGTTTGTCGGCTGTTTCCGCCTGATTCAGCGCAGAAGCATCGTTCGGCGGGTTTTGAGTGTTCCGCATGCTGAGGCAGAAGCCTTCGACGTGTACTGCCGCCTCGGCTGACTGTCGCACCTGCAGGGCCTCATCATCAAATGCGTAGCGCAATGCCATGAAATCCCCGAGGAGCATGTCTCTCGGGTCGGCTGGTACCAAACGCACAATACGGGACTGGCCATGTTCGAGCAGGTCAATGCGGTTCAAGGCGGTGAAGGCGACTGCGGCTGCGGTGATCATCAGTGCGGCCAAAGCAAAGCCCTGCTGCAGGCCAAAACCAAACATTTTGACGCTTGAGCCGGAGAATCGGCGCAGGCAGAGCGCCAGGCTGCTCAAAGCAAATGCCAGCCCCATGACGCCGTAGATTTTTGCCGCTTCCAAGAGCGGATTGACGCCGGGGGCTGCGGCTGTCCAGAAAAGGTCTGCTGCGCAGAATAAGAGGCCGCCGGTGGCAATGAACGCTGCCGCAGCGAGTCGTTTTCCGCCAAGTGACAGAGCGGACAAAATGGCGGCAGAAAGAAGGAGTAAATCGGATGCTGCTGGCAGCATCCATACAGCGGCGACGGCAGCTGCAGCGGCGGCTATAAAAGCGGCGCCTCGCTGAAGCGAAACGCTTCGATGCCGGTCTGCCGCTAAGCCGCGGAGGCAGACAATAAGAAGAAGTGCGGCGGCGGCCATAAACCCAATGGAGGGCATTTGAGCAAAGTGCCCTGTCGGTACGGGCTGATGCACAAAACTCTCGGGCTGCAGCAGCCCGCTCGTCCAGGCCGCGGCAAGGAGTGCCGGAAGCAGGGATTCAGCGCGCTGCGCGGCAGACTTTCCGAAAAGCACGCTTAATCCCGTGAGCAGCGTGAGTATGAAGAGCACATCGCTCCAGGCAACGGCGCCGGGGAGCGGCATATTGACGTAAAGCGGAGAGAGGAGCGCAGCAAAAAGCACCGCTCGCCAGGGGAAAAGCCAGGCGCATAGGAGTGCTGCCGCCGGCATGATCATGGTCCATGGACTTTGGCCGCTCAAATCAGAAGCAAGCATCAGCCAGCCGACAGCGGCAAAGAGCAGTCCCGCAGTCTGCAGTGTGATGCCCGAGGCCGGCAATACCTTGACGGCATTGGTTTTCTGCGCGCGCCGAGCCTGTACTGCCGCCCAGCCTCCCAGCGTCAGACCGATGACCAGAAAGAGAACCTCAACGAAAAAGGTGCTGACATCGAACATGAGGAGCGTCGATATCGCCAACGTAATCGCGAGCGCGCCGAGAATGCCAGCCGCAACCGATGGGGCTGACGCCGCGGCTTTTTCCAGAGAGGCTCGGAGTGAATGAGAAGCTGCGCAGGATTTTTCAGGACCCGTGTCGGGCCGTGATGATGCGTCTTGAGCCTTCGCATGCATTGTCCGCCGGCGGGAAAAATGAGCTGCGCTCAAGGTCCCGGCGAGACAGACTAAGCCGTTGAGCAGCGTGAGGGCATATCCGAGACTGGCGCTGGAAAGATGGCCCAGATACGGGTGCATGAATAGGATGAGGAGTGCGTTGCCCCACCCAACTAATGTCAGCATCGCCAACGCACGAAGTTCCGGCATCCGTGAGCTCCAGAGTGCTGCGGAGCCGATCAGTGCGCCGGCAAGAAAAAGCAGTGCCAGACCGGCGAGCGATTCAAGCCCGGCATTATCCAGGGCGAAGGCGACTGGCGGCAGCAGGCCGAGGAGCACTGAGAAATTAAGTGCAGGGAGGAGCGCTGAGGCACGAAGTCCCGGACTTGGCCGCAGCCGCAGACTCAGGCCAAGCACCACGGCCGCGGCACCATTATCCGCAACCCGTGCAAGACCTGCCGCGGCACCGGCAAGACCGCCGCGCGCAAGAGCCTGGAGATCAATATCCCCGCTGGTATTGATGATGACCAGAACATTGCACTGCGCGGCCAGGGCGATGCCTAGTACCAGAGCGTAAATATGAGCGGCCGCCGGATAACGAGCAGCCAGGGCGTCAGAATGGCTGAGAGGCCAAGGAGCAGGCTCGCGGCATCGTCCCCGGTCTGCCAGGTTTGCCCAATAACAACGAATAGCAGCGCCGTGAGGAGACCGCCCAGGGCTGCAGAGCAGTCCTGCAGCGTGCGGCTGATGTATTTGCAGCAAACGGTTGGGAGGAAACTCAGCAGTGCGGCGCCGCCAAAGATCGTGAGCCGCAGCGTATCGGACCAGACGGTCCAATTTGCAGCTGCAAATGCAAGCAGTGCGCCCGAGAGCAGAAGGATTGCCCAGCTCCCGATGATCATCCCGAAGGGGCGAAGTGATCGAGCATGGTCTAAGTCCGCAGCTGGCGGAGCGCTCTCCTCGTCAGCAGTGTTTTTTTCTGCGTTCGCTGCAGCAAGCGGAGCAGGTTCTGCGGAAACGGTAGGTGTTTCTGCAGGTGCCGGTGCAATTGGGCTGGTGTCGGCCGTTCTCGTTTTGCGTTCGACAGCCGTTTCCGGCGGCGGCGTTGCTGCCCCCAGGACAAAGTTCGGCGCCCTGGAGGGCGCAATGCTCGGTGCGGCGCCAGAGACCGCATCTACGCCCTCGGTCAGGTCCGTCTCTGGAGAAGGGGCGATTGCAGAGCGCTCGTCCGCTTTTTCTTCTTCAGAGGGCTCGCCAGCAGGTGTTTCCGCAGGCCGTTCTGCAGCGGCGGTCACAGCCGCCGGTTTTGCATCCGTTTGCGCTGATGCGTCGGATGTCAGGCATTCCTTGGGTGCCGATGCTTCCGGCTCCTCCAAAGCGCCATGGTCAGTCGGCGCGGCAGCTTCTGCTCTCAAAGCTTCGGCAACCGCAGAAGATATCGGCGCTTCTTGAAGGAAAGGCGCTTCCGAGCGCGGATTGCCGTCCTGATTTTGTCGGCGGGTGTTTTTGCGCTTGGACTTCTTTTTCTGGACGTTTCGCTGAGCGGCCATAGGATTAGTCTCCGCAGACAAGAATGGAAGGAATCATAGAAAAGAAAAAGGTACGCTCGGCGAATCGCGTCAGGCGCACCTTCAATATATGTGTTCTGATTCCTGCTTGTCGGCGTTCAAACAGTTTACCAAAACGAGTCGTAAAGCCCTGTCATTCATGACGGGGATATAAGGCGGCGCGCGCAAGTGCAAACGGACTCAATCAGGCCGATTCTGGCTTTCGATATAGGCCTTGAGCTTTTCGAGCGGGGCTCCACCGCAGCTCGCCGCGAAGTAGGACGGCGACCACAGCTTCCCCTTGCAGCAGGAAGTTTCAAGTTCGGGGAACCTGTTCCTTAATATCCGGCTCGTCACGCCCTTAAGGCTGTTGACGAGGGAGGATATGGACACCTTCGGCGGGTAGCTCACCAAGAGGTGAACATGATTGCGCTCTCCGTTGAACTCCCGCAGACTGGCCCCGAAATCGCCGCACACCTTCTCGGCGGACGCCCTTATGGTCATCAGGTGCTCATCCGTGAAGATGGAGCGGCGGTATTTCGTCAGAAAGACCAAATGAACATTGAGTGCGAAAATACAGTGTCTTCCACGTCGCAGATCCGGTGTCATGATGCAAACCAAAGTAAAATAAAGCACATGATCCGACATAAATCCTTCATTTTCAAGCTCAAGCCCGATGGCGCGACTCGCCGCAGTCTTGCCAAAGCCTGCGGCTGCGTGCGCTTCGTCTACAACAAGGGGCTGGACTGGAACAAGGAGCAGCGTGAAAAGGATCAGACTTTCAGGGTGAGCTATCCGAAACTCTGCGCCCTTCTGCCGGAATGGAAGGAGAAGTTCCCTTGGCTCGGCGAGTGCCACAGTCAGGTGCTTCAACAGGGCATGAAGGACCTCATGACGGCAATGGTCAACTTCTTTGAGGGACGCTCCCAGTTCCCGCGCTTCCACAAGAAGTTCAAGGATGAAGACTCAATCCGCTACCCGCAGGGGTTCAAGGTAGATGAAGCGCGCCGGCAGATCTACCTCCCGAAGATCGGATGGGTAGGCTACCGCCGCAGCCGCTTCATCAACGGGAAGCTTCGGAGCTTCACGGTAATGCGCAAGGCGGACGGTTGGTACGTTTCGATCCTCACCGAACGTGAGATCGAAGCTCCCGTGCATCCTAAAGCGGGCCGGGAGATTGGCCTTGATGCGGGCGTGAAGAAGACCGCCGCCCTCTCGAACGGCAGGATCTATCTTCCTGTCGATGCCTTTCGCAGCTCCAAGGACAAGCTCGCCAAAATGCAGCGGCGCCTTAAGCGCATGGTGCGGTTCAGCAAAAACTGGAAGAAACAGCAGCAAAAAATCGCCAAGCTCCACAAGGAGATCGCCGACACGCGTCGTGATCATCTTCAGAAGCTTACGACCGACATCTGCAAAAACCACGCGGTTGTCTATCGTGAGGACCTGAAAATCAAGAACATGACCGCCTCGGCGAAAGGAACCCTTGAGGAGCCCGGCACAAACGTCAGGCAGAAGAGCGGCCTCAACGCCGCCATCCTAGATCAAGGATGGGGGATCCTCTTCAGCCTGCTTGATCAAAAAATGAAGGAGCTCGGCGGGGAGGTGTTCGCCGTACCTCCGGCGAACACGAGTCGAACTTGTCCCAAGTGTGAGGACGTATCGCCTCTGAACCGTCTGACGCAGGCGAGATTCTGCTGTCGTAAGTGCGGTTTTGAGGGCAACGCCGACGTCGTGGCCGCAAACAACATACTCAGGCGCGGGCAGCGCCTTAGAGCCTGTGGGGAGCTGCAGTCCACTGCTGCAGTTCAAGTGAATCGGCCTTCTCGCAAGAGACGCGCAGGTCAGCAGCAGGAACCCATCCGAAGAGATCCCCAAGCGCCTGAAAACGCGTAAGGACTCAGTAGGGAATCTCCGTTCTTCATGGCGGAGAGGATGTCAATGATGTTTAAATTCTGCGCTTGCCTTGAGGACGGCAGCCTGACGTTCTGCAGCTCGGCGGGCACGTTCTTCATCAAAGAAGGGAACTGCGGCTGAAAGATAGACATACATCGAATAAATCGTCAGCACCGCCGCCAGCCAGATGAGCCCCGTCCCGATCAAGGCAATGTCGATGCCGAAGATCGGGTCGTTCCAAAGAAGACAAGGGATAGCCGTCATCTGTGCAATCGTCTTTGTTTTGCCGTACCAATTGACTTTGACGCGGCCGGATTCACCGATCTTGGCCATCCATTCGCGAATGCCGGTCACCGTGATTTCGCGTCCGATAATGATCATCGCAACGGCCATGTCGAGACGATCGAGCCCGACCAGAGCCACCAGGGCTGCTGACACAACAAGCTTGTCGGCAATCGGGTCAAGGAACGCACCCATGCGGGTAGCCCAGCCTTCGTAGCGTCTGGCCAGGAATCCGTCGAGCGCATCTGTCACGGCGGCGACAACAAATGTGACGCAGGCGATGACGTTGACCCAATGCGGCGCAAGCCATGTTTCAGGGATATAGAAAACGCCGAGAACCACGGGGATCAGCGCAATGCGCAGCCACGTGAGGACCATAGGGACGTTGATTTTGAAAGGCGGCTTGAGCTTCATTATTTTGCCGTTGGGCCTGAAAGGGTTTGAAATAATTAAGAATTTTCAATCAGGGCTGCTCGTCGGATTCGGTTGACAGAGGGGCGCCCGTATTCACCGGGACTGCCGTATGCAGCTGACTGTAGATTTGTTCGGCAAGTTTGCGAGAAATACCGGGCACTTGAGCAATATCTTCAGCTGAAGCATTTTTGAGCTGCTTCATGCCGCCGAAGTGCCCGAGTAGTTTAGCGCGGCGTTTGGGTCCGACGCCGGACAAATCCTCTAATTTAGATGTATTTCGAGTCTTAGCGCGCTTGGCCCGCATGCCTGTAATCGCAAAGCGATGGGCTTCGTCGCGAATTTCGGCGATGAGCATCAGTGCTCGAGACATTTCGCCCAAAATGAGCGGTTCGCGTCGATGACCGTCGATGACTGGGAAGACGAGTGTCTCAAGACCGGTTTTGCGTCCTTCGCCTTTAGCTACCCCAACGATTGCGCCGACATCGAGTCCGAGATCTTCGAAAACTTCTCGGGCCATCTCCACCTGGCCGCGGCCGCCGTCAATTAATACAACTGTCGGAAGCTCTGCTTCTCCGCGTGCTGCAGGCGCATATCTGCGAGCAAGCACTTGCTTCATTGCAGCATAGTCGTCGCCGGGTTCAATGCCCGCTATATTGAATCGCCGGTAGAGCGACGACTGCATGCGGCCCTCTCGGAAAACTACGCAGGATGCTTGTGTAGCTTCGCCCTGTGTATGAGAGATGTCAAAGCATTCGACGGAGAATTCCATGGGATCGTCATTCTTCGGTGCAAATGCAGGACCGAGCACCGCCATCAAATCATTGAGGCGCGCGGTTTGAGTGCCGGATTCAGCGAGTCTTCGGGCAAGCGCTATCTGCGCCCCCTGTATGCACATCTCAAGCCAGCGCCGGCGTGTTTCCTGCGGTTCGCTGACAACGGGTACGCGGCGGCCGGCAAGATCCGTGAGCAGTGATGACAAGCGGGCCGGCAGCTCCGGATCGGCAGGATCAGGTTCAACGATCAACAGGGCCGGAATGGGAAGTTCGGCGTAGTGCTGACTGACAAAGGCTTCAATGACTTCACCCTTCGAGGGCATCAGATCCTGAGCGGTCGGTGCTCGGTCGCCGGCTTTAGGAAATATGGCGCGATCGCCTAAATGGCGGCCGCCGCGCACCATGGCGAGATTCACACAGACAATGCCCTGACCTATCGATGCCGCCACGATGTCGGCGTCAACATCTCCGCCTGTTGTCTCAATGGCCTGCTGATGCCGCATTTGAGTGAGCGCGGCGATGCGGTCGCGCAGATGGGCGGCTTCTTCAAACTGCCAGGCATCCGAAGCAGCCCACATGCGTTTTTCCAGATCGTTGAGAACGTCAATGGAGCGGCCTTCGAGAAACTGTTCAGCACGACGACAATCTGCCGCATAAGCCTCTTTGGTGATAAGTCCGCAGCAAGGTGCCGTACAGCGTCCGATCTGTCCCAAAAGACAGGGGCGTGATCTGTTTTTAAAAACGGATTCTTCGCAGGTGCGCAGCTGAAAAGCTTTTTGCAGCATTTCGATGGCGGTTCGCGCCGCACTCGAACTTGGGTACGGTCCGAAAAATTTCGACCGTTTATCGACGCCGCCACGGTAATAGGAAAGACGAGGGAAGTCGCCCGCGCCAATGCGGATGTAAGGGTAGCTCGCGTCGTCGCGCAGACGGATGTTGTAGTGCGGCTTAAGCGTCTTGATGAGATTGTTCTCAAGCAGGAGCGCTTCGGCTTCGGAACGCGTAACGGTGGTTTCAATCCGCGCAATGCGGCTCACCATCAGCGCTATGCGCGGGGAGAGTCCGGTTTTGCGAAAGTATGAGGAAACACGGTTTTTCAAGTCCCTCGCCTTGCCGACGTATAGGCAGGTGCCGTCGGCGCCGAAGTAGCGATAGCAGCCCGGCAGATGCGGGAGCGTACGAACTTCTTCGCTGGGATTGAAGGTTTGCACAGCGGGGAGCGCACCGCAGGAAGCCGCTTCAGCCTCGGCTGAGGTGTTCTCCCAAGGCGCGGACGCAGACTGTTCGTCATCAGCGGAAACAGTCTGCTCTCCCTCATGAGTCGCTTTCGTGCTCATCAAAGCAAAAGCTGAGCGGCGAATTAATTTTTCTTCTTTTTCCCGTCGTCGCCGAGCAGTTCGTCAAAATGCAGCGTAATGCCCTTATATTCCCGCTCGACCTTTTCGGGGCTGGCGCAGCGGAACTCGAGCCACGCCTTGGCAGGCTGACCGTCGGCTGAGGCTGCCGATGAAGAACCCTTGAGCGGCATCATGCCCATGCCCTTGTCGGTGCAGAAGGCCTTGGCGCGCTCGTAAACGAAATCGGCGATGCGGGCGGAAGATTCAACCTTCGGGCGTTCCGCCGAAATGCGCCAGATAGACCCGACGACCGGTTCAATATTGACGCGGCTGTCGAAGGCCTTTTCAAGCTCTTGAGTCGCAGAGGAACAGCCCGAAAGCAAGAGGGCAGCACCGGCAGAGGCGCAAAGAAAAAGGGCAACAGAAGACTGGCGGGGCATGAGGAGCATGAATAAGTTCACCGTGAAGACGGCGGAAAAAGAAAACCTTCACATTATATGAATGGGCATGAATGAGCGACGGATAGGTTAAGACTCGGAGCGCTTTTCTCAGCCTCGGCACTGCTCCTTTAGAAACGGGCTCCCAAACCATGCGAATGAATACAAATCAATGTGTTGGCTGAAGATAAAAATAATCAAATCAATCAATAGATTGCATACAGTCACAGGCTGTAATTTCTGTAAGGCGGCCTTAATTTGCGGTTCCTAAACTGCCCCGCAAAATAGAACTCAAGCGTCCTTAGGCCCTGGACGCAAAGAACGCCGCTCATGACAACCCCAAGCTCGATTACCCAGCCTCTTATTGAAGTTCGCGGACTGACCTGCGAGCGCGGCGAACGTACGCTCTTTACGGGCATGTCGTTCACTGTGGCTCCGGGTTCGCTGGTCCGCATTGCGGGATCAAACGGGGCGGGAAAAACCACGCTTTTGCGTCTCTTGACGGGACTGATGCGGCCGGCCGAAGGTGAGATCTTCTGGCGCGGCGAACCGATTCTCAAGGCGGCTCAGGATTTCTGGCGCGAGCTCTGCTATATCGGCCACCGCAACGGCGTGAAGGATGATCTTTCCGTGATGGAGAACGTCCTCATCAATGCGCGCATTGCTTCGCTGAGCTGCACGCCCGAAGCTGCTCGCGCAGCATTGGCAGCCGTGGGCCTCTCAGACTACGAAGACGTTCCTGCCGGCCAGCTCTCGCAGGGACAGCGCAGACGCGTTGCGCTGGCGCGTCTTTGGCTTTCAGAATCTGTGCCGCTTTGGATCCTGGATGAACCCTTTACAGCGCTCGATGTCAAGGGTGTCGCCCGGCTGGCGGACTTGGTTTCCAAACATGTTGCCGAGGGCGGCGTGGTCATGCTGGTGACGCATCAGGAAGTGCCGGTGGATCCGAAGCACCTGTTCATCATTGAACCGGAGCGTTGGGCTCCCAAGCGCCGATCGGCGGTTGAGCGGGCGATGGCGGAT
>ERZ779922.655-NODE-655-length-28573-cov-6.029525_pt1 | contig 28573 bp, 21 predicted proteins | sample MGYA00511544_ERZ779922 | MGnify/ENA primary metagenome ERZ779922 (study PRJEB29588, sample SAMEA2154516) | human gut metagenome | biome: human gut; feature: human-associated habitat; material: faeces | place: Denmark | collected 2008/2010 ... | reverse complement strand
TACTACGCGCACCGGGTGCAGGAAGCGTATTATGACGCGGAGTGGGACGAGATGGACGAGTGGGCGGAGGAGCGTGCGGATGAGTCCTGACGGTGGAGCTTAGGACGTAAAAGTCGAAGAGCCTTGGTATTATCAAGGGGGAATGATCTCCTCATCGCGCATCCGGCAGGAAAAAGTTCCCCGATTTTTCGCGCGCAAGTTGCTTTTCCCTTGCGCGAATCCGCCGATTATGCTATAATAGGTTTGCTGCTGAAAATTGCGTGCTTCGGCGGCGACTTGTGAAAGCCTTGAAATTACCGGGCTTCAGGCACATGAGCCCATAGCTCAGTAGGATAGAGCGACTGCCTCCTAATAAGACGGTCGACGTCCGCTTTTCCAAAAGCTGAAAACGGGCGCAGAGTTCGAGGTCGGCACGGAAGCTGCTCCGTGCTCCCACCTGACTGGCGAGTTAAATTTGCCGGGTGGGAAAATGGCCTACCGCCAAAATTAGCAGCTTGCTAACACGAAAATGACCCCGATGTTAGCAGAAATCGTGATGAATATATCATCATCCGAAACGCTGACAGCCTTGAAAATAAAGGGCTTCAGCCATATGGTCCCGTAGCTCAGCAGGATAGAGCGGTCGCCTCCTAATAAGAAGTCGGACTGCCGCCTGAATTGAGCGACCGGATAGCAAGATTCCTCCTGATTTCGTCCGATTTTCCCTCCCAGAGCTACCGCCAAACTGCTAACATCAGGCGGAAGATGAAGGGCTCGTGAAAGTCGAACACGCCGCCCGCAGTTAGCCAGCTAACGCGGAAAGCCTGGATTACTTCCCTCGGTCAGGAAGACCGAAAAGCTCGAAAGCCTTGTGAAATAAGGATTTCGAGGACATGGTCCCGTACCTCAGCAGGATAGAGGGTCCGCCTCCTAAGCGGAACGTCGCGCGTTCGAATCGCGCCGGGATCGCCAAAAAAGCCCGTTTTTGAAGCAAAAAGCTGCTAACAGCAGCCTGCTAACAAAAGCGGGCGTTTTTCTTTTTCTGTCGGGTCTTTTTGCTAACGAATTCAAGCATCCTGTTAGCAGACTGCCAACAATTTTGCCTGATTTCTAACGGCGTCCCCTTTTGCTTGCTCTCAAAATTGCAAACATTGGCGGACGATTCAGCAAAAAAATGTGGCAGCCATGAAAAGACATACCGTTCCTTTGGGGCCATTCGTTGGATTTCGAAGGTATTTTCTGACTAAGCATGCACAAATAGTGAATATTTGTGATGGAGCCTAACAGGTGAATTGGTCTTGCTTATGGATGAGGCTGCTAACGGAACAGGTCATCCGATTAGCTGAAGAATAAAACTGACGTTGGCATATCTAAGATCTACCGCCTATGTTTGCGTTTATGATACTTTGCGTATATTAATTCTCTTTACAATGATCAGTTGAAGATTGTCAAGATAATATTGAATTTATCAATTACATGTTGACAAGTCTATCTTCTCATAGTAAAATACTATCGGAAGAATGGACGAGGTGAGTATTGATGTCAATAAGCTACAATAAGCTGTGGAAATTGCTTATAGACAAAGACATGACAAAGACAGAGCTTCGCAAGAAAGCAGGCGTTACTACGAATGTCATCGCTAAGATGGGCAAGCATGAATCTATCCAGCTTGAAACCCTCTACAAAATATGTAAAGTGCTTGATTGCAGCATAGATGACATTTCAGAAGTAATTGACGATGGAGAGGAGGGCGATTCTGTATGAAGTCAAATTTCGAGTTTCTTCGTCGTTATTGGCCTGCCCTGGCAGAAATCGGTGCGACTGCCGAAGGTTATCTATTTACTGATCCGAACAGTTGCATCTTCAAACTGGGCATGTTTGGCGAACGAGTTGTCTCAGAAATATTTGCGGTTGAGCACCTTCGCATGCCGGAAGCTGATGATTCGCAGGCTGCCCGTATACGTATTTTGAAGCGAGAAGGCTTATTGCCTTCAAATATTGACGATATATTCTATACACTGCGTCAGCAGAGAAACAAGGCGGTTCATGCGGGGCTTGATTCTTTGGCCGACGCAAAGACATTGCTGGAAATGACATATCGCCTTGCTTGCTGGTTTATGGAAGTGTATGGCGATTGGGGTTATATCCCTGATCCGTTTATTATGCCAGAGAAAGAGGTGGAGGTTGATTATGCTTCTTTGCTTGCTGAAAAGGAAGCGGAGATTGTCAAACTGAACGCCCGAGTCACTGCAGTGGTAACTGCGGCATCAGCAGCTCCGAAGCAGGAACGCAAGCAAAAGTCTGAGCAGGTTGCAGCAAGTTCTGATGCCACTGAAGCAGAAACACGTTTGATTATTGATTGTCAGCTTCGCGCAGCTGGATGGGAGGCTGACACGCAGTCCCTGCGCTACGCCAACGGGACTCGTCCCGTCAAAGGGCGCAACTTGGCTATTGCGGAATGGCCGACAACTGCTCAAGATGGTGATGATGGCCGCGCTGATTATGCGCTTTTCATTGGCTTGCAGATGGTTGGCATCATAGAAGCCAAACGGATCAGCATAGACGTTCCTGGAGTTGTCGATGGACAATGCCGGGAATATGCAGCAGCGATTCGTGAAGAAGACAAGCCGCTGTGTATAGGCGAATGGGGTGGGTATTATGTTCCGTTCCTGTTTGCAGCCAATGGACGCCGATATGTTGAGCAATGGAAGGAAAAATCTGGTGTCTGGTTTCGGGATGTAAGAAATCCTGCCAACAAATCACGTGCACTCAGAGGGTGGATGAGTCCGGAAGGATTAACGACGCTTCTGAGCAATAATCCTGCTACAGCGAATGCAAAGCTGGAAAATACACCTTATGATTTGCTCCGTGATCCTGATGGACTTCATTTGCGTGATTATCAGATTCGTGCTATAGAAGCAGCCGAGAAGGCGATTATCAACGGACAGAAAGCCGTTCTCTTGTCCATGGCTACTGGCACAGGTAAAACAAGAACCGTCCTCGGTATGATTTACCGTTTCCTTTCCACAAATCGGTTCAGGCGTATTCTATTTCTGGTGGATCGCAACTCCCTCGGTGAGCAGGCTCAGGATGTATTCAAAGAGGTTAAGCTGGAAGAACTGCTGACTCTGGATAACATATACAATATCCGTGAGCTTGGGCAACAGGGCTTTGACGCGGAGACCCGCATCAAAGTTGCTACCGTTCAGAGCATGGTTCGGCATCTTCTTAATGACGAAGAAGCTTCTATCTCTGTATCTGACTACGATTTAATCATTGTCGATGAGGCGCATCGGGGATATACGATGGATAAAGAGCTTTCCGAAACAGAAATGCTCTATCGTGATGAAGCAGATTATATTAGCAAGTATCGTATGGTGATTGAGTATTTCGATGCCGTAAAAATCGCCCTGACTGCGACACCTGCGCTGCATACCACAGCAATCTTCGGTAATCCGGTTTTCAACTACAGTTACCGCGAGGCAGTCATTGACGGATATCTTGTCGATCATGATGCTCCTCACAACATTGTCAGCAAACTCCGTGCCGAGGGCATTCGGTATAGCGCTGGTGAACAGATTACCATGATTGACCCTGTCACCGGTGAATTGCTCAACAGCAGTGAACTGGAAGATGAAATTGAGTTCGATGTAGAAACCTTCAACAGGCAGGTCATTACTCGCCCATTTAATGAGACAGTGCTGCGTGAAATCTCGGAATACATTGATCCCGAAGGGCAAGGTAAAACTCTGATATTCGCTGTGGATGATGATCATGCTGATATGATCGTTGATATTCTCCGGGAAATCTATAGCGAAAAGGGTGTTAACCCTGATGCCATCAGGAAAATCACTGGCAGCATAGGTGATAAGGCCGTTGTTAGTAATGCCATCCGTGAATTCAAGAACGAGCAGAATCCCAATATCGTTGTGACTGTCGATCTTCTAACAACGGGTATTGATGTGCCAGAGATTACCTCTCTGGTGTTTATGCGCCGAATCCGTTCCAGAATTCTGTTTGAACAAATGCTCGGGCGCGCCACCCGGCTTTGCCCTGATATTGGTAAAACACATTTTGAGATCTACGATCCCGTAGGCGTATATGAATCATTGACGGACTTCACGAATATGAAGCCCGTGTCTCGCAACCCTTCCACTACTTTTGAGGAACTGATCAAAGGGTTGGAGGTTCTGGAAGAAGAACGGCATATTCGAGCACAGATCGATGAAATCGTCTCGAAGCTCCGCCGGAAGAGTCGATATGTATCCAATCATGGAAGTGAACAGTTTACTTACATGACAAAAGGTCACACTCTGGTTTCCTTTGCCGACGCGCTACACGCCATCCAGGATATTGATAAGGCAAAGACTTATGTGTTTGACGCAAAGGAAGCTCTTATCATGCTGGATCATGATTTCAAGCCTCGTCCTGGCAAGATTGTTGATGACCACCCAGATGAGATTATCAGTCATACACGGGGCTATGGGAAAGGTCAAGCACCGCAGGATTATCTGGACTCCTTTGCTGATTTTATCAAGACACATATCAACGAGATTAAAGCGCTCAAGATTCTCTGCACGAGACCTTCTGACCTGACCAGGGATGCATTGAAAAGCTTGCGCATGGAGTTGGATCGTCACAGCTTTACAGAGGAACAGTTAAACGGGGCGTGGAAAGCTGTTACCAATCAGGATATCACAGCGGATATCATCGCCTTCATCCGGCGTGAAGCGCTTGGTTCAGCTCTGATCAGCCACGAGAGCAGGATCAAGCATGCGTTTGCGCGAATCCGTCAGGAGCATGCTTTCAACCAGAACCAGTTGAACTGGTTGGCGCGTATCGAAAAAACCATGCTGGAAGAGCCGGTATTAGATGAGAGCATTTTTGACCAGGGGGCGTTCAAGACAAACGGCGGGTTCAGTATGATTGACAAACGGTTTGGCGGAAATCTGCGCGAAATCATCCGCGAAATCAATCAGTACATTTATGATGACGGAGGCAAGGCTGCATGAACAATCAGGAGATCGTGGCAAAGCTTTGGAACCTTTGCAATGTGCTTCGCGATGACGGTATCACCTACCACGAGTATGTGACTGAGCTTACCTATATTCTTTTTCTGAAGATGTGCAAGGAGACAGGGAGCGAGGAAGCAATCCCGGAAGGATACCGCTGGGACAGCCTGACCAGCCGAAGCGGGCTTGAGCTGAAAAAGCATTATCAGACCCTGCTGTCTTTCCTTGGGGAAAATTGCACTGGCCGTGTGCGGGAGATCTATCAGGGAGCGCAAACAAAGATCGACGAGCCCAAAAATCTCGAAAAAATCATCACCACCATTGATCAGTTCGACTGGTTCACCGCCAAGGAAGAGGGCCTCGGCAATCTTTATGAAGGACTGCTGGAGAAGAACGCCAATGAAAAAAAGTCTGGGGCGGGACAGTACTTCACGCCCCGCGTGCTCATCAACGTGATGACGCGCCTGATCGCACCTCAGCCCGGAGAGCTCTGCAACGATCCCGCGTGCGGAACTTTTGGATTTATGATTGCCGCAGACGCGTATGTAAAATCCATCACCGACGATTTGTTCTCTCTATCCATTGACGAGCAGGAATTCCAGAAGAAGCGTGCGTTTACCGGTTGCGAGTTGGTGCATGACACGCATCGCCTTGCGCTGATGAACGCGATGCTTCATGATATCGAATGCCCGATCTACCTGGGCGATACGCTGTCTTCTTTCGGAACGCAATTGAAGGGCTATGATGTCGTTCTGACCAATCCGCCCTTCGGTACAAAGAAAGGCGGTGAACGCGCCACCCGTGACGACCTGACCTTCCCCAGCAGTAACAAACAGCTTAATTTCCTCCAGCACATCTATCGCAGCCTGAACCGGAGCGGACACGCGCGCGCCGCAGTGGTTTTGCCTGATAATGTGCTTTTCGCCGACGGAGATGGAGAGAAGATCCGCCGAGACTTGATGGAAAAGTGCAATCTGCATACCATTCTTCGCCTTCCCACTGGCATTTTCTATGCCCAAGGTGTCAAAACCAACGTCCTCTTCTTCACCCGTGGCGCTCATGATACCGGAAACACCCGCGAAATCTGGTTCTATGATCTTCGCTCCGACATGCCCTCCTTCGGGAAAACCAATCCGCTGAAAGAGAGCCACTTTGATGAATTTGTGACCTGCTATGCAGGTGGTGATCTTTCAGCCCGGCATGAGACCTGGAGCGTGGATAACCCCAACGGGCGGTGGCGTCGCTATACCTATGAAGAAATACTCGCCCGCGACAAGACCAGCCTTGATATTACCTGGATGAAGAGCAGCACCGGAACGGACGATTATACACTGGCGGAGCTGCTGGAGCAGATCAAGACCAAATCCGCAAATATCGCCAAGGCAGTCGCAGCCCTGGAGGAATTGATTGGCGAGGTTGATGAATAATGGATACGAAGGCGCTTAGGCAGAAAATACTCGACCTTGCCATCCGGGGCAAGCTCGTGCCACAGGATCCCAATGACGAGCCAGCTTCTGTTTTGCTGGAACGTATTCGTGCGCAAAAACAACAGATGGTACGTGAAGGCAAGCTGAAGTCCAAAGACATAAAGGATGATACCGTTATCTTCGTTGGTGAGGATAATTTGCATTATGAGAAGCTGGCAGACGGAACGGTGAAATGTATCGAGGAGGAGATTCCGTTTGACGTACCGAAAGGATGGTTATGGGCAAGAATCTTCTCTATTGCTGACGATCTTCCCTATGGTACAGCAAAGAAATCAGAAAAGGAAGGTAAACTTGTAGTCCTGCGTATGGGGAACATACAATCGGGAGAGATTGACTATAATGATTTGGTTTATTCATCAGATGAAGAAGATATTGCACGGTATTCATTGATTCCAGGCGACCTGTTGTTTAATAGAACTAATAGTGCGGAATGGGTTGGAAAAACTGCTATTTATCGTGGAGATGTTCCATGCATTTATGCTGGATATCTTATCAGGGTGCGTACTCATATTAATGCTGAATACTTAAATGCTGTCATGAATAGTGGTTACGCAAAAGATTACTGTAATTCAGTTAAAACTGACGGAGTAAACCAGTCAAATATTAACGCGCAAAAGCTTGGTGCATTTCTCGTTCCGATTCCTCCAATAAAAGAACAGCTTCGCATTGATGCCTATATTGCAAAGGCATTGCCGCATGTTCAAGCCATAGGGCAAAACAAGGCAGATATTGCAGCCCTAGTTTCTCTCACAAAATCAAAAATCCTTGACCTTGCCGTCCACGGTCAGCTTGTTCCACATAATCCCAACGATGAACCTGCTTCTGTTCTTCTTGATCGCATCCGCGCAGAGAAGAAAGAGCTCGTTAAGCAAGGTATAATCAAGCAAGACAAGCGGGAATCTGGCATCTTTCTTGGTGAGGATAACTCTTATTATCTTAAGCAGGGCGATCATGTCGAAGCAGTTGATAGTCAATTCTTGTTTGATCTGCCTGACGGTTGGTCATGGTGTCTACTTCCAAATATTTCACATTCCGAATTAGGGAAAACCTTGGATCAAGCTAAAAACACCGGTGATCTGCACCCTTACCTTAGAAGTGTCAACATTCGCTGGGATGAAGTCGATCTTTCGGACGTAAACCAAATGCGATTTGAACCAGAAGAAATGGACCGTTATACGATAACTAAGGGTGACTTGTTAATATGTGAAGGCGGTGATGTTGGCAGAAGTGCCATCTGGATTAGCGACAATGATATTCTTTACCAAAATGCTCTTCATCGTGTCAGGTTTTGGGGAGGCATAAATCCACGCTTCTTCATGTATTATATGATGTTCTATGAATCAAAGGGAATCATCAAGGATATTTGTAAAGGAGTGACTATCAAGCATCTTACGGGAAACGTTCTGAACAGCATTCCCTTTGCTCTCCCACCGGTAGATGAGCAGATAGCTATTGTTGCAAAAATTGATGAAGCCTTTAAGCTCTTGAATACAATATTATGATTACAGCCGCCCTCATCTCGAGGGCGGCTGCGTTAATTACCATGTCACGATTTTATCAACGAGCGCCTTCTGTTCACTGGCAGTGCGCCGGAGATAGATGCGGGTTGTCTCGATGCTTTCGTGCCCCATCAGGTCAGCCAGGAGCGCGATGTCATTATACTTCTCAAGAAAGTTCTTGGCATAGCGATGCCGGAAGGAGTGCGGATAGACAACCTTGGTGTCAAGCCCGTACTTCTTTGCGTAGTTCTTCAGCTGCTGAGAAACGCCGCGGGTAGTGATGCGCTCCCCGTAACGATTCAAAAACAAATAGCCGGAGGTACGTTTCTGCGCCTCCAGCCATGTGATGGTCTCGTCTCTGAGCTTTTTCGGAATGTACAGCCGTCGCAGCTTACCGCCTTTCGTATAGAGATCGAAGTAACCGGCTGTGACGTGCTCAATCTTGATTTGGATCAGCTCGCTGACCCGCGCACCTGTCGCAGCCAGATACCATACGACAAAGTACCACTCCATGTTTCCATCGGCCTTCAGCTTCTTTTTCAGAAACTGATAATCAGCGTTGCTGATCACGTTCTCCAGGAAGTTCTTCTGCTGGATTTTCACAGCTTTGAGCTGTAGCTTCTCCTGCCCAATAAAGCACAGGAACTTGTTAATCCCCTGAATCCGCAAGTTCACCGTCTTGGGTCTGTAGTGCTCCACCAGATAGCCTTTGTAGGCCATCAGGTTTCCCGCCGTGATTCCGTCGTAGTGCTCCTGATACCATGTGACTGTCCACATATACGATGTGATCGTATTTCCGGACAGGTTCGAGCGTTTCAGGGACTGCTCGAATTCTTGCAACTGCGTCATGTTGATGCCCTCCTTTCCGCAGCGCTGCTGCAAGGAAATTATAGGAGAGCGATGTGTCATTTCCTCTTATTATGAGAAGGTCGGTGAGGCTGTAAGCTGCATCGACGAGTTAATACCATTTGAGTTGCCTGAAGGATGGGCTTGGGTGCGTGGATACTCGTGCTTCTCCGGTATGGAAAGCAAACGCCCTGCCGGTGTGGATTTTGATTACATCGACATAGACTCTATTGACAATCGAAATCATGTCATCACTGAGCCAAAGCATATGGCAGTTCATGATGCGCCAAGCAGAGCCAGTCGGGCAGTCCGTGCTGGAAGCGTTTTGTTTTCCTTGGTTAGGCCATATCTTCAGAACATCGCTTATATCCCGGAAGAATATAGCAGCTGCATCGCTTCAACCGGGTTTTACGTTTGCAACTCGAGTGGAGCACTTATCCCGGAATTTATGTTCTATCTTATGCTGTCCCCATATGTGGTGAACGGACTTAACCAGTTCATGAAAGCCTGCAAAGAAAAAGTCAAGCCCCAAATAGGACTTGCTGCAAGGAAATTTGGCAGAAGGTGGGGAGAAAGAAGTGCAGCACAAATAAGCCACCACAAAGTGCCGGCTTAAAAAGAGAAAAAAGGAAGTGATGTCAGAGGGTTGCTTTCAGGATGGTGGGAATGGGATCTACTGGCTGGAGAGTGTCCAGCGAGGCAAAATAATCTCGCAGCTTAGCATAGTAGCGTCGCAGAAACTTGTTGGCTGCTGCAAGCATATAAACATAGAACGGCTTGCCTTCTGCACGTTTCCGGTTAAGGAACTGAAACACTGGTTCATCTTGGGGAGCACATTGCAGGTAAGTTCTAATGACATTAAAAAGGGTTTTGCGGAGGTAGGGAGAGCCTCGTTTAGAAGATTTGTTGCTTCTGACGTTTTTGTCTCCGGACTGGTTAGGCATGGGGTCAATACCAGCAAAGGCAATGAGAGCCTGCTTCCGTTCAAAGCGGCGAACATCGCCGATTTCCGCCATAAGCTGCGGCCCGTAGGACTTTCCAACGCCGTACATCGCCATGACAACGGGGTATTCAGGCAGCATAGCAGCAAGCCGATCCATTTCCGCGCGATAGACTTCCACTGAGCGCGAAATACTGATGAGCTGATTTGCAGCTTCCTGCACAAGCACTTTCACGACCTTTGACTTTGGGGTCAGGACAACAGCGCGTTTCGCAAGGGCATATACTTCTTCAGCGTTGCTCAGCTTAAAGAGATAGGCGTGGCGCTTGCACCATTTTCGGTAACGCTCACAAAAGGCAGCGAAGGGCTGCTTGCGCACACAGTCTACATGCCAGAAAGAATGCGCAAAGTCAACCCATTTCTGCGTTCCATCACTGCGCACCGGGCTGTCAAAGCACTTTCGGATGCCGGGAAAGGATTGCTCCAGAAGTGCAATCAGATTATTAGCAGAGGCCGTTCGCTGCTTAGAGGCAAGCTGAAACTGGCGGTTGAGGGTTTTGAGATCGTAGCGAATTGCATCCATGGGGGTGAAATCGCGCAAATCAGCCCAATTATCAAGCGCGTAACGAGCAATTTTTACGGCATCAGCCTTATCAGTTTTTACGCGGCGCAGAGAATTAGCACCGTACTCCTTGATGAGAAGCGGATTAACAGCGCAGACAAAAAGTCCTGCTTCGTGCAGCGCTTTTGCAACCGCTTCATAGTAACGCCCTGTGTGTTCCATCACGACGCGGGTTTCACCGTCAAGAGCCTTCAACTTCTCAGCCAGTGAAGCAAGCCCTGCTATATCGTGAGTCACATCAAAAGGCAAGCAAACAACTTCTCCCAGAGGACGGAGCACCGCAACTGTGCTTTTCCTGCTGGAGACATCAATACCTACTGCGTTCATAGAATCACTCCTGTACTGAACTTGTAATGGACAAAGGCCATCTTTCCTGTTGCCGGTTCTATCTGTTTGATGACACGAACGCAGTGGCTCTACCTGCACAAATCGAACACTGCGAATAGGAGGATGGCTGACTGACTTTCATGCGGACGTAAAAGCCCTTGGAGATGAAGGTCAGACCATTACCTCTCTATTCTAACAGTTTAGGCAACGAGATGTCCCATGCCTATGGCTGGCTGCCATAAATCAAGGGGCAAATATATAGTAACAGGTGATAAAAATGTATGAAAAGTATATTCAACCATTATTTAGAATGCAAAAGGTCTTACTATGGAATTCATTGTGAGGTGAAAAATCTATTTACTAATGCTCAAAAGACAAGCAAAGAGGCGTGCCGAAGCTTCTTAAATGAACACTATAAAAGAGGGAAAAAAGAGGGATTGCTTAATAACAATTTGTTTGAGCAATATAAGAGGCATGGCAAGCATGTACATTCTGCATCCTTATATCTTCTCGGAATAACACTGCTTCCATTGTTTGAAGATTGCATATCTAACGAATTGATTAAATTTGTACCAAACTTTAAATCATGGTACGAGAACAAGGATACTTTTCGGTATATTTGGTATCTCCCATCTATGTATCATGACTTTGCCAGCTGCACTGAAACGGGAACTATCCGCGCGAATGATTCAGAACAACGTCGCACTTTGAAATTCCATCTTGGAAATCATAATATTCGATATTCTCCCTATGGCTTTTTTCCTTATAAAACGATGTTTCCCTACGGAATTAGCGAGATTCCGTTCCGATTTTCACCCGAACTTATTGCAAATTATTTTTATTATCGTGCTTGCAATGGGCAGTGTGAACACGGTATAATTGCGGGTTATATGTTCTTCGATAGGTTTGTAAAAAACTTTCTGAGATATGCACAAAATGGATTTGATTATAATGGGAACGTGAAATATAGTGGTCTAAACTGGAATATTGGACATCTAGCATATGCAGCCTATGTGGCGGACGCTATCATTTGCCACAATATATGGCTTGGCGGCAAGGCTGAAGAGGATACATATAAGCAATATGGACTTACACCGCTGCTATACACCGAGCATCCGGAAAGCAAGCTCTCCATCGAGGAGTACCCATTGCAATTTATGCTGTGCTTGTTAGACACGATTGAACCAACGAAACGCTTTATGAATCCGCTTTCCCCGCGTGAAGTGTTAGAGAGCATAGGAATGGAATATGCTGATAGGTGTATATCTATTTCGTGGAAGGATGAGATTGGGCAGCAAAGAGAATTTTTCAAGTGGTATGATGGAATTGTCAATATGAAAGAATGGATGCATGTTGATATAATAATGGGAGAAAATGGCGTTACGATTACTTTTTGAAAGTAAGATGTGCAAAAGCTAAAAGACGAGCATCAAACAATTAGCGCATAACGAAGCGAAGGAGAACCACTATGTCCTATTTAGAAACTATCCAAGAGCTTCTGGAAGCCAAGGAAGGCGAACACGTCCAGTTTAAGGAAGCAAAGCGCCGATTTGACTCCGGAGAAGCAGCAAAATGCTGCTGTGCATTGGCGAATAATGGCGGCGGAAAGCTGGTTTTTGGCATTACAGATAAAAGACCCCGCATGGTAGTTGGAAGCGAGGCTTTTGACCAGCCTGAACGTACCCGTATGGGCTTAATTGAAAAGCTGAAAATCAATGTTGATTTTCAAATTTTCAACTATGAAGGAAAACGAGTTCTGGTTTTCGATGTAAAAAGCCGTCCGATTGGCTTGCCGGTGCAATATGATGGCGTAGCGTGGATTTACGAGGGTGATACACTTAAACCTATGCCGGAAGATATGCGCCGCAGCATCTATGAAGAAACGGGTGGCGATTTTTCAGGAATAATCTGTGCTGGTGCAACCGTTGAAGATTTGGATGATACCGCTATCGAAAATTTCCGCGGCAAGTGGATTGAAAAGAGCAGCAAAAAGCAGCTGGCAGCGTTGTCAAAAGAACAGCTTCTCCATGACTGTGGCGCAATCACGGATGATGGTGTAACGTATGCTGCTTTGATTCTCTTCGGAAAGACAAAAGCGATTATCAAGTATTTGCCGCAGACGGAAATCATTTTTGAATACCGTTCCTCTGAAGCATCAGGGCCTGCAAACCAAAGGGAGGAGTTCAGAATTAGCTTTTTTGCGTGTTATGACCGCATCTGGGAGCTTATTAACCTGCGGAATGATAAGCAGCACTATCAGGAAGGCTTTTTCGTATTTGACATTGCAACATTCAACGAGCGTGTTGTCCGCGAAGCTATCTTGAATGCGGTAAGTCACAGAAATTATCAGCTTGGCGGGAGTATCTTTGTCCGCCAATTTCGTGATAGACTGCTTGTTGAAAGTCCCGGCGGTTTTCCACATGGTATCACGCTTGACAATATCCTAGATCGTCAACTTCCGCGCAATCGCCGCATTGCAGAGATATTGTCTCTGTGTGGGATGGTTGAGCGATCCGGGCAGGGCATGAACCTGATGTTTGAGCTGAGCATTCAGGAAGCAAAGCCGCTTCCGGACTTTACGGGCACTGATGACTTTTTTGTCAGCGTAACGCTGAATGGGCTGATTATTGATAAGGCAATGCTTTCTGTTATTAACCGAATCAGTGAAACATGTGCGGAGATGCTATCTACGGAAGATTTCCTTGCGATTGATGCACTGTATCATGAGCGAACGCTGAATGAAAAGATGCAGTCTCGGCTGAACCGACTGGTTGAGATGGGGATTGTTGAGCACATCGGACGCAAGAAATATGTACTCGCACGAAGCCTTTATGCGGCAACGGGCAAGTCGGGCGTGCATACGCGACATGTAGGATTGGATCGGGATACCAACAAGGAATTGCTGTTGAAGCATATTAGGAAAAACAATGAAGTTGGTACGCCGTTCAAAGAATTGCAGCAAGTTTTGCCGGGACTTGATCGAAACCAGATACGTGTTTTGATGCGGGAATTGCGCGCGGATGGAAAGGTTTTCAGCAAGGGTACAACAAGTGCTGCAAGATGGTATGTTAATGAATAAAGCAAGGGCAACTTTGAACTAACTTGGGACAAACTTTGAACCAACTTTGAACTAAATTGCGACTTGATTTATGATATATGTTCTTGAGCAGTTACAGAATCAGAAGAACAGTTTTTGATAAATATGCCATATGCAGAATGGTGGGTTTTCGCAGAGTGGATGTGTTACCTTGCTACTGCACCACGATGCGTACCCACAATCGTACCCACAACGGAGTGGTATTCCATGTGATTTGTTAAGCTGCAAATGCTGATTTTGGTTTCAGAGTGCTACCATATGGTACTGGATGGGACGCAATGGGAAGTGCGTTCTCCGCTTCGAATCCGCTATGCTCCACTCCCGGAATCCCTTATGATACAAGGGGTTCCGGTTTTCTTTTGCCCTTTAGTACCATCGTTAGTACCATTGTTGAGTTTCAGGCAGCTTCGGGATCGGGGTCTTATCCCCCTCCGATAGCTGCTTTTTCATTGTTTTTCTATTGTTTTTGCAAATTTTCCTCAATACTGGCAGATCAGCGCTTCCAGCTGGTCTGCTGCCTGCTGCCTCATGTCACAGTTGCTGTGGCCGTAAACATCCAAAGTGAAAGCGACGGTCGCGTGGCCCAGTGCTTCAGAGAGCGTCTTGGGATCTACATGGCTTTGCAAGGATAGTGTGGCATAGGTGTGCCTTACATCGTGGAAACGCACCTCCGGTCGGCCCATATCCTTCACGATGTCCTTGAAGTGGACATACAGCGTCTTGAACCGGACGAACATGCCGTTGGCACAGGTGAAGATCATGTTATACTCGTTGTGCCAGCTGCTTCCTGCACGCAGGCGCTGTTCGCTCTGCTTGCGCTTGGCTTCCTGGAGTACAGCCATAGCTGTGGTGGTCAGGGTGATGGTGCGCTCCTTGCCGTTTTTTAGCGGCGTATACATCATCTTGCCCTTGTCAGGGCCGGAGGCGATACGGACGAACTGCCGGTATACACGCAGGGTGTGCTTTTCAAAATCCACACAGTCCCAGGTCAGGCCGATCAGCTCGCTCTCACGCAGGCCAGTGAAGAAGTCAAACCGCATCATCAGGTAATACTCATCGTCCTTCGCAAGATTCATGAACATGCCCATCTCCTCTTTGGTCAACGGGTGCATTTCATGCTGCTGGATATGGGGCAGCTCACAGTTTTTGCTCACATTCTTGCGAATCAGGTCCATCTTCATGGCCTTGTCCAGCATACCGTGGAGCATACCATGCACATTTCGAATACTCTTGGGCGACAGGCCCTCTTTCTCCAGCAGGATGTACACACGCTGCACCATCAGCGTCGTGAGGTCTTTCAGCTTCACATTGCCGATGTACGGCACCACATGCAGCCGGAAGTCGCTCTCATAGTTATCGAGGGTCGAGTGCTTCACCTTACCGGCCTTGAAGGTCTTCATCCACTCCCAGCCCCACTGCTCCACAGTAAGGTCGGTTTCGGTGATGCTGGTGCCCTGGGCGATCTCCGCCCGCTTCTCAGCCAGCTTGTCCTTCACGATGGCCTTTGTGCGACCATACAGCGAATGCTGCTTGCCGTCCACATCATAATAGCGTCCTTCCCAGGTTCCGTTGGAACGCTGGCGGATATTGTTCTTCATTTCAGTCATTGTTAGCTCCTTTTCCTTTTCAGGTCAATAGAGCTGACAATAGAAAATGGTCAGGCTGAAGTTGTCAAGGTTCATCACCTTGAATTTTACCCAGCCTGACCACCTATGTCAACTCATTCAGCAGTATATCAGTTGTAAATTATTACGCAGCCTTCCGGCACTTACGGTTCAGCCAATCCTGGAGCAGATCCCGGTTGATCAGGATCTTCTTGCCAAGGCGGAAGCACGGGAAATCCGGCTCCTTAGTCAGCTCATAGGCTACGTTCTTGGAAATATTGAGGACCTTCATCATCTGCGGGACAGTGAGGGTCATCAGAGGGCACTCGCGGAGGTTGTCCGCGGGGATATTGGTCTGCTCGGTGCTGCCGAACAGTTGCAGGTTCAGGTTCATCATATAATCAGTCAGTCTCCTTATAATACGGATTTGGGTTATTTCGCTATGTACATACGTACGGCGCTGTACGTATGTACATAGCGTTTTTGCAGTTTTCATTACTGCGAAATCAAACAAAGGGATTGTCCTTGGGATACACATGCTGCATACCGCTGCGAGTACGCAGCCCACTGTCAATCAGTGGCTTAATGCCCTTGAAGCCCCATACACGCTGCCCTTCAAGACCATAGATGTCATTTGTATGCTCCAGCCCGTACTTTTTCGCATTTGCAACAAGGAAATCGCTGAACGAGCGTGATTTGATCGGAGTAAATCCATTCTCCTCACACCAGATGCAGTACACAGCATACAGTTCCTTAGAAGATACACTGGCATTGCTGCCCAGCTGGATATAATCTTCCGCCTCCATGAACAGAATGGCGTTGTTTGCCTCCTGCTTGATCATTTCCCGGTTGGCCTTGGTACGGTCACTCTCGGTAAACTTATAGTTATTGGCCACCAGACGCTGCAAGCCCTCAATGGCCCACAGCAGGATACCGGGGATCTCGGCACACATCTTCTCAGCCAAATCGGGGTCATCCATACGATTCGGGTCTTTGGGCTTCGCGGACAAGATCAGCTGACGGCGATAGAAACCGCCGCTGCGGTCATAGAGAGCCTGCAGGCTGCCATTGCTAAATGCCATGATACGGGCATACATATAGCCCTGATAGCTCTGCTTCTTCTTGCGTTCCAAATCCATACGGCCTTGTGCTGTTACAAGCGACTTGACATAGTTGGTCTGTTTCAGTGCCTCCATACGCATGTCATCGTCCACCATCAGCAAAACGTGTTCCAGATCAGCACGAGCAAAGGCATTCTCAGAGACCTTGCCGACGCTGCCATCCTTGGCGTAGTTGCCGAACATGCGCTTCAGCACGGTACCGGTCTGTGTCTTTCCCTCACCGCCGTCACCGATCATCATCAGCATACGCTGGGCTTTGTTACTCGGAATCAGCAGATAACCGATGTACTCCTGGATCGTCGGAATATCCTCTGGGTACAACAGATCATTCAGATATTTCAGCCACATCACAGGAGTAGTTGCATTGGGATCATAGGTCACCGGCAGACGAAAACGCACCACCTCATTCATGCTGGAATCGAAGTGCCCATCCAGGAACAGCGAACCATTTTTCAAATTCACACGATCTGTCTGTGGGGGGAAGTCGGCGACATAAGCATCGATCTTCAGCAGTTCCACAATATTATTGATCTTGGTTGCCACGCTTGACTTGATAAAGGGCGCAATATCCCGGCTGATTACCCTGCGAAGCGGTGTAATATCCACCAGCTGCCCTTTCGGTGAAAAGAAGGATTTTTCGGTGTACACCAGCTTGTGGTTCTCCAGGAAACGCTGGCTGTACAGGGCTTCATCAATATTCTGACCGGTAAACCAGTCCGGCCACGATGGATCACGCTGATTTTCATTCTTTTTATTTGCCATAGAAATAACCTCCATGAATCAATTATCGTTTATGGCAGCGACAAAAGTCGCTACACTGATATTGTCACATCAAAAGGAATCAGGGATGTGACCGCGGTCACACCCCTGATGTGCATTACCTTCCCAAATCATTTTTCCTGCGACTGGCAGCATGCTCATACGCAGGACGTTCTGTATGTCTTCGCAGCAGTTCAGAAACAGCCGGCTTTGCTGTTTCCTTGATCTTAGGCACCACCGCACAATTCGGCGGCGCGTCTGGCGATGTCTTTTCCGCCATCTGCGGCATGCAAATTTCTCGATTTACCGCCAGTAAACCTTCGAAATTTGCATTTGCATCTGACGAAAAATCCATTCGCCAGCCGACCACCTCATTTGTGCGGTGTTACCCTTAGTCTTTGCAGCCCGGCGATACTCCGGCTTTTGCAGTACAGACACCACCGTTGCAAAGATTTTTGCAGCTTTCTTGACGATGTTGTTTTTCACATCATCAAGCCAGTGCGTGATCAAGTCACGCTCCTTAGGCTTCAGCTTCTTTTTCGGATCAGCAGCCATGCCGATCATTTTGTCAATGACAGCTTGATCTGCTTTCTGGGTTTCATCCACAGCTATATGGGTGACTACCTTGACAGCCTGATCATAGGCAGCATCTGCAACCGCTTCCAATACAGTATCAACGTCAGCCAGCTGGTCCTGTTTTTCATCCAGCTCGGTAGTCGTTTTCGCCAGCAGCCTGCTCTGTCGCTCATTATCGGCGGTCAGCTCGGCATTTCGTTTTTCCAGCTCAGCAATCTTCGCCTGCTGGGCTTCAATGATATAGTCATTTTTATCACGGCTCTTCTTACCACCATAGATAGCCTCGGTCTCAACATCCAGACCATGCTCCCGACAGATGCCCAGGAGCAGTTCACGGCAAATGCCATCAAAGGTCACCTTGCGGTTATTGACCTTGCTGGGCTTCTTGTCCGGATCCGGCAGCGGAATATCCAGGGCTTCAAGCGCTTTTTCCTGTTTCGGCTCGATCTCGCCATATCGGTTCTTTACATCAAACACCTGCCTGGCATGGATGTGAGGGCTGGTCTCGTCCAGATGCAGCGACCAGTCAAGGATATGGACATGATCGCCAAATCGTTCAGTGATGGTCTCCATAAACTCCTGAACGATAGCAGTCAGCACCTCTGGCGGCGGACAGTCTCCCTCCTTGCCGATCTGATAGATCGTCTCTTCCGGACAGATGCGAGCATCAGCCAGCAGGTCGTCCACCGTGCGGTTGCGTTTGGCGTGACCAGCTTTGATGTTGCGCTCCGTCTGACCTGCAAGATACGGGCCGTAACGCTGTTCATAGAAATCATGCTCCACCTGGACGAAGGTGGGATATTGACCGGATACGTTCTCGGTATGTGTGCGAAGGCCGTTGTGCCAGTCCCAGTACAGATTAAGCTCCGTCTTTTGGGGCTGGATGTTTTCGGCATTATTCACATCGAACTGCCGGTCATTGTGCTTGGGGTTATAGATGCCGTGCTTGCCTGCACGGCCATTGTGACGGGATACCCTTTGCTTCTGATTAGCTATGGGCGATCACCTCCTGTTATTATTAGTGGGGAGTGTTTTTCAGGTTAGGGACCACGGTCCCTAACCTGAACCTTGGGTGTGGAGTAGCTTTCGTTCCCCGGCCACCTGAGTTTTCGACAGGTAATACTCAGTACAAAGTGTCGATACTCGACACTTCACTGGGCCAGAGCGCGCCGCCTCTGGCCTCAGGGCAAGGGACTTTCCCTTGCATCCCGCGCAGGCGTTATCACCCTGCACCCGATCCACGGGCGCTGCCCTTTGGATTCCCGGCATAGGCCTTGCCCCTGCACCCTGCGCAGGCACTCTGTCCTGCACCCAGCCAGAGACCTTTTCTCTGGACTCTGCATGCAAATACGGGACTGCCATGCTGTAGGCAGTCTCCGTATTTTGTCTTGTGGATGATATCAGATGCTATCAGCTTTAGGTTACGCTGCTATCATTTGATATCCAGTTTTCCAGAATGAAGATGCCGCCGCATGCTGCGTTTGCTTTGTCCCAACTTGGGACGAAGTATGCGTTATCCACTTAATGGGTGAATTCTCAATCGAAACCGAGCATCTTCATGAAATCCTGTGCCTCATCGGGCACTTCATCCATGGCAGTTACGCTGATAGTGGGTTCTGCCTCGGGTATTTCATTTTTTACTGCAGCGATTGTCTGCCCCGCCAGCCGATGCAGTTCCTCGCGGAGCGTCTGACGGAGAAAGTCACGATCCGCCTCGCGCCAGACGCTTTGGCCATCTGCCAGAACAGCATTGACGAAAAACTTTGTCACCGTCATACCCCGGCGGTGTTGCAGCATCTCTGCAACGGTGCGGTCATCGGGATCACTGAGATTCAGTCGAATCAGGTAGTCCTTTGTTTGGGACACTTTTGTCTTTTTCATCAGACGATCACGCCCCGGCCCTTCAGCGTGCCGCGGGCAATAGCTTCGTAACCTCTTGCTGATGCGTGGATGTCGGTGTTCAGCAGGATGCTGCCGCTGCGGATCGCGTCCTGCACCGTCTTGTCACCAAACTTTTTCACCAGCCACATGCCGCCGCCCATCAGGTGCAGTTTCATCATCTGCGGATCAAAACCGTGCTCGCCGAGCTTGCCCATGATCCGGTTGACATACTCACGGGCAGTCACATCCATGATCTGCTTCACTTTTTCCGGGATCTCTGCATTGTCATTGCGCAGGAAATCTTCGATCTGCTCATCTTCCAGTCGGGCATGGAATTCCTTCATAGCGGCATCCCTCATGCTCATCACGCACTGGTGAACGCCCATGAGTTCCGTGTAGATCCTGCCAGGGACGGGCTTACCGGAGTTAATGAACATCAGGCTCATCGTGCCGTGACCGATATCGCACAGCATGTTCATGCCGCGAAACTGATCCAGATGACCGGCCACAGCGGCAAAGCCCTGCGGATGGATCAGGACGTCAGCAATCTCGATATCATAGGTCACGCCGTTATAGGTGAAGCTCTGCTCATAGGGCGTCCGCATGTAGCTGCGGAAGGTTTCCTTCTGGTCTGCTGCCCAGTCCAGCGGCAGCCCAAGCGCCAGATAGACGGCAGCCTCGCGCAGACTCATGCGTTCCAGCTCCTTGGCTACCGCCGCCATTGTCAAGAGACGAAAATCTTCATCGGCAGTCTTGTCCACACGAACTTCCTTGTGGCCGATACCGATGATGTACTTGCGGCCTGCCCATTCCAGGATGTCTGCAGCAAAGGCAGGTGTACCAAAGCAGGACTGCACGCCGGTGGGAAAAACAAAATTGGGCGTCTTGATCTGACCATACCCATGGTCGATAGCGATCAGGACAGGAGTGTAATTGAGTTCTTTCATATGTGCCTCTTTCTCCGCGGTTATCGCGGGCATAAAAAATAACAGGCTGCGTTGCAGTCTGCATGGATAAAGGGAAACGGGATCTCAGACAATCATAGACATCAGCTTCTTTCGTGTCGCTTGTGTCGGACCTTTCATCGTCCGCTCACCTACAATATGTCCAAATCTCTGAAAAACAGGCTAATAGCAGGACAAGGCAAAAACAAAAAACAGGACAGCTCAAAAATGTAATCATTTGTTCGCTTTCCAGCATCAGAAAAATGTACTATAATCCATATAGAGAACGCCTGTTCTCTATATGGATTGAGGTGATACAGATGCAGCAAACGCAGACACAGCAAATTCAGACCCTGATATTCGGCGATAAGACCGTCACTTATGTCGGAAAGACCTATCCTACTGGCTCTATTGCCTGTCAAGCCCTGGCTATCCCGGACGAGGTGCTGACGGCACTTCTGCCGTTATGCTGCAAGATTGCGCCGGTGAACACACTGATCAAGACACAGGCTACCGATAAAGGGGTTCTGCTTGCCGCCGGGAAAGCGGCGCATGCCCTCTTTCAACTGATGGGCCAGTATGAGCCTTTCACGTTTATGGCGCAACCGGAGATACATGACCGACTTGATCAGGTATTCACCGTTGACGCTTGCAAAAAGATCGTTCCATATTACCGGAAGTTCAGCGCACAGCAGATCGATGATGCCGCCTATGAACGATACAGCGCCACAGCTGATCTGATTCTGCTTACCCCTGCTATCGCCAACCTATATGATGCTTTGACCACCCTCCAGCAGAAGCTGGGGGCATTCGCAGCTGAGTTGGACGCAGCTGATGCTGACCGCACTCAGGCTGCCTATCTGACCACGTTTAACGAGCGCTTTCCTGCGGATTTTCGCATGGGGGACGGAACGGATACATGGCTCTCCATGAACAATGTCACAGTACAGTATGTCGCCGGAAAGGTACCTGGTGGAGACAAAATGCAGATGCTGAAGCATATGCACTTTGTCAGCTTCGGCGGCATGCTCCGCGCAGACTTCTTTGAAGGGTTAGCCGTCGGTCATGCTCCAAAGCGCTGCGGAAACTGCGGGCAATGGTTTCTGACGACCGATGCACGCCACACAAAATACTGCGGCAATGTGTGCCCTGATGATCCGAAGCACCGCACATGCCGCCAGATTGCAGCCCTGAAAGGCCGGGAATACCGTGAGTTGGCAGATGATCATCCGCTGAAGGCCGTCTATGATACGCGCATGAATTCAATCGACCACAGTCTCCGACGCGGAACGCTGGATGCTGCATTAGGCGCAGAAATGAAGCGCCTTGCGAAGAGCAAGCTGGAGCGGGCATTATCCAATTCCATGTATGCAAATGGCTCATACAGGGATGAAATGACGCAGGAAGCCCTGAAAAACGAGGCGCTGGGACAGTTGTGATCCACGGAGGCAGAAGTGACAGATAAACTGAAAGGTTATTCGTGGGATATGGGGGGATACGTGCTTCATACCCCGCAATCCGAGCATGGCAAGCTGACGTTGAAGGATGCCGAACAGGCGTATCAGCTGGTCCCTCGTTATAGCCCCAAGCGGCGCTTGAAGGACCAGAGCACATATATCCTTCGAGCGCAGAAGTATCATGCGATCAAGCATGTGTTCTTCTTCATGAGTGAAAACGAAGCCTATTTCAATAATGCCATTGAGCAATTCACCAGCAGCAACGGAGATAGTCTGACTCCTGAACGATATATGGACATGAAGATGGCCTGCCGCGAAGCTATATTGTACCGTTTCACAGAATATTCCGCCGCACATGGAGCAACCTTCCTGACCTATCTTCGCCGGGTCATCCATGACACACTGCTGAAATACCGTATGTCAGAAGAAAACTGGACGATATCATCCTTGACGGAGTACAAGCGTGCCAGGCTGATTATGGCGATCTACGATAAATGCAAAGGGAACGAACCGGCAGCATTGCGCATTTATTGTCATCGATACAACTGCAGTATTCAAAATGCCAGAAAACTGCTGGATGCAGCCAGACAAATGCGGCACCGGCGACTTCCTGTTGCCCTTAATGAAGATGGCGATGAATGGGAGCAGGACGATGAACTGATTGCTGATCACTGGGATTATGCCAGCATTCTGTGCAGCGGCATGGATGCAGCCAAGTTCGATCAGGCATTCAGAAAGTTGACTTACCGAGAACAAACCATGTTGGAGGAACGCAATGCCGTCTGCATGAACTGCGGTCGTGTCAGTCTGCTGAACACTCGCGCGTCATTTGAAGACTTGGCAGCCATGTTTGAAGGCAGCACCGCCTCTGGCGCTGAGCGTGCTTACAACCGCGCTGTTGAGCATCTCTTATTTGAACTGGTTAAGGCTGGGCAACTGCATTGCGTGGAGATCCGGCAAAAATCCGTACATCGTGAGGATAAAACAATAACCGCCGCTGTCTATGAGTATCTGGTAGACAACGACGGTGAATGGGGCGAAATTCAATTTGATTTGGTAGAGAAAACTGCTTGGGTTGAAGAATTCGCTGAGAAGGATCTGTGCGATACCTGGGAGATTACGGATTATGCGATAAATGCTGTACTCGAATATGATGGTGAAAATCCGCCAAAGAAAGCATTGATACCAATCATCCTGGAAACATATCTATATGATAGTTGATCCGCAAGCTGTAGCCGGAGAAAAGGATCGTTGACCGCAACATCCGCATCGTTCTTGGTACGATCCGACTGGTGATCCTGGGTGTGCTGCTGTTCATGTGCTTCACGCAATGGCTGCCCATGCTGCAATTTGCTTTGCAGACTGCGGTATAACAGAAAGCATATAATACAACAAGCCGCTGTTCCTCCTCTTTCGGGGAAACAGCGGCTTGTTTTGTGTTGCTTGATGTTTTGTTTACTGAACAGCGATCCGCAGCTGATTCTTACCAGCTTCACTGGCCGCACTGAGCCTGATCTCTGTGTTGCCAGCTGGCGCGATCACGGCCATCGCTTCGCCATAATAGGTATCTGAGAAAGTGTTAAGATAGCCATCTTCATTATAGGCGCAGGCATGACCAAAGCCCAGCAGCGTGCCGCCCTCGACCGTCAGCGTCACCTTCCCGCGAACCAGCGGCTTCACGCTGCCCTGATCATCCGTGTACTGCACGTGCACATAGGCCAGCCCGTTTGGGGCGATCGTCTCTTTTTCCGGCGAAAGAGTCAGCCGGGTCTCGTTGCCTGCGGAGGTCAGGCTGGCGATGTGCAGCACCTTGCCGGATTCGTCCAATGCTCTGGCCTCCAGCGTGCCGGGCTGCCACGGGACGCTGAACAGCACGCGGCAATCCTTCGCTGGCCGTTTCTTTTCTGCGATCTTCACACCGTTCAGATACAGTGCAACGCGCGGTGCTTCGGTGTAGACCTCCACCGCAGCCTCGCAGCCTTCACAGCCATTCCAGCTCCAGGTAGCACGCGCATCTGTAAAGCGCCATGCGGCAGGAGAATGCTGCTGCTTCGTTCTGTGCACCGGTCTGACCGCCAGCGCAATGGGTTTCAATCCAAATGCCACCTGCGTGTACAACATCTGACCGTCACCATGACCTGTGATATCCAGCACACCTGTGCCAGCCGTAAGCCAACGTGCATCATGCTCAAAGCTCATAGCATATTCCGGATACTCCCATGCACCGATGCCAGCCTCTCCCAAATAGTCCATGCCTGCCCACACAAAATCGCCGATCAGCGCAGGATGCTCTTTAGCGATCTGCATAAAGCGATAGGCGTCGGAAACAAAGGTCTCACTGCCCACGATCACGCGGTCGGGATACTGCATGAAGTCATGCAGATAGCGGTTGATGCCGTAATTATAACCTGCCACGTCCAGCTTGGCATAAGCATCGCGGGTCTTGACATTGCTGCCGTGCAGCGTTGCGCCGAATTTCATGAAGCCTGCCCCCAGCAGACCCGCCAGGTTGTTGAAGAACTCGCTGCCAACGGCCTTCTTCTTCGCCGGTGCTTGAGCGCTGTCGTCCGCCTTTTTGTCGGAGTACACTCCGAAGCCCATGGAATACAGAAAATTGAAGAAGATATTCACACCGCAGGTCACCGGGCGTGTGCTGTCCAGCCGATGAAGAGTGTTCGTCATTTCTTCGATGAGGGCGATGCCCTTGGGCTGGCTTGTCTCGGCCACCTCGTTGCCGATGGAATACATCACCACGCATGGATGGTTGTAATCCTTCTCCACAAGGTCCGACAGGTCGCGGTTATGCCAGGCATCGAAATAGTCCGCATAATCGTACTTGGTCTTGTGGATGTACCACATATCCAGGTACTCGTCCACCACCAGCATGCCCAGCCGGTCACAGGCGTCCAGCAGCGATTTGGCGCAGGGATTATGCGCCATGCGCAGGGCGTTATAGCCTGCCTGCTTGAGCAGACGCACCTTGCGCTCCTCGGCAAAGGGATGGGATACCGCGCCTATCAGACCGTTGTCATGGTGGATGCATGCCCCGCGCAGAAGCACCCGCTGCCCGTTGATGCGCAGGCCATGCTGGACATCACACTGTATGTTCCGCACGCCAAAGGTCGTTTCGGCTGCATCGTCCTCAAAGCGCACACGGCAGCGGTACAGGTTCGGATTATCGGGACTCCACAGCTTTGCGCCGGGCATGGGCAAGGTGATGACAGCCTTGCCGTTGGTCTGCGCCTGTGCGGAATACAGCACCTGATCGCCGCCGTCTGCCAGCATCTCCACATGCAGTTCTCCCCCGGTATTGGTATCCACCTGCAACTGCACCGTGGGCTGGTTGATATCCAGCGTGGTCACGCGGATACCATTCAGCAGCACATGCTTTTGCGGCAGCAGATGCACTGTCACAGGTCTGTAGATACCGGAGCCGGTATACCAGCGGCTGTTGGGCTGCTCCCGGTTGTTTGCCAGCACAGTCAGCGTATTCTCACCGGGGCACAATGCTTCCGTGAGATCCGCATAGATGCCGAAATAGCCGCTCGGACGCTCTGCCACCTGCTTGCCGTTCAGCAGCACCTTGGCATGATGGTACACGCCCTCAAACTCGATCACCACCTGGTCTCCCGCGATATAGCCCGGCAGATCCTCCGGGAAGCGCAGCATGCGCTCATACACATAGTCGCCGCCGGCAAACCAGCTAACATTCACACCGCCCGGATTGGCGTCGTTGCGTTTTTCGCGGAGCATGGCGTCGTGCGGCAGCGTGACAGCCTGCTTCTGTTCGGGCGTTTCACGGTTCCAATAGCTCCAGCCATGATGCAATGGAAAACTGCGCGTCCTGGATCACCTCGTCCTTTCTTTAGTCATGATCATCTGCATGTTACCAGTATACCGTGTATTTCTGACGGATTCAAGCCGCACAGCGCAAACTGCATTATTTCAGCGTAAACACCCATATTCGCCATGAAGCAGGCTTTTGTGCTTGACCTGTCCCACGCTGCTTGCTATAATTTACATAGAAGGTCATCCATGCCGATAAAGGAGAAACAGGCCATGCTTGATTTTATCTGGACCCTGATGGGCAAATATGCTTATCAATTTATCGTTCAGGGTATCGCAGTCATCCAGCCAATCGCTACTACGCTGCTTTTTGCCATCCCCCTGCAGCGCAAAAAGCATTATGCTCTGCGCCTGACACTCACATTATTTATCATGCTTTGTATCATGCTGATTTCCATGGTGCTTCGTACGGATTTCAACAACTTCGCTACGCGTACGATCGTTGCCCTGGTGCAAAATGCCATTACGCTGCCGCTGCTGTTTCTTTGTTACGAAGCATCCAGCTTTGCAGCCCTGCAGACCTGGTGTATGAGTATTGCCACCAGTGAGGTCACTGCCAGCCTGTACTGGTTTTTACTGGCCATCACCGGTACAGACACGGCCAATTCTATTTCCTTTTTCAACATTCCACTGCTGCCGGAGCTGGAATGGGTCATCTACTGGGGTACGCATGGATTGATCTATATTGCGCTCTATTTCCTGTTTGGCCGCAGCCGCAGCCATGAGCATGACGAACGCGAGCTGCGTGACATGGCCGTCCTGTCCCTGCTGTCCATCCTGTCGCTGACCATCCTCAACAGCATCTGCGGCCAGTACCGTACGGAAAGCCTCATGCTCTATGGCATGACGCGCTTGTTCAGCATGATCATGAGCTTGCTGGTTCTGGCCGTAGGCTCCTACATCGTGCAGCAGCAAAAAAACCGTGCCGAAACAGCCCTGATGGAGCAGACGATCCTCAGCGAGCGCCAGCAGTATCAACGCATGAAGGAGAACATCGACATCATCAACATGCGCTGCCACGACCTGAAGCACCAGCTGGCAAACTTCTCCGGCAAGCTGACGAAGGAGGAGGTCAAGTCCCTCCAGGAGGCTGTGAATATCTACGACAGCACCATCAAGACCGGCAGCGAGGTGCTGGACGTGCTGATCTACGAAAAGCAGCTGGCCTGTCAGCAGAAGGGTATCCTGCTCACCTGCCTGGCAGACGGCAAGGCGTTGTCCTTCATGCGCACACGGCATATCTACGCCCTGTTCGACAACGCAGTATCCAACGCTATTGAGGCCGTGCGGCAGCTGCCCGACCCGGAGATGAAGGTCATCAGCCTGAACGTGAGCAGCAGGAACGGCATGGTGGAGATCGTGACCACCAACTATTTCTCCGGCTCCGTCAAATTCAACGACGGCCTGCCCAACACCACCAAGGCCAACAAGAATCAGCATGGTTTCGGCTCCATGTCCATCCGCTACATTGCCGAGCAGTATGGCGGCACCATGAACGCAGAGGCAGAGAATGGCATCTATACCATGACCGTGCGTATCCCTGTACCAAATGATACAAAGGCAGCTTGACTCCAACAAAAATGAGCCCTGTATCCCGCGTTGCGCCCGCAGGATACAGGGCTTTTCGCATATGGTCAGTACAGCGGAAAAGAGGAGGGTACACCGCCGTACTGACCGGTCATTATCAGATCTTGAAGGCCTTCTCCAGCAGTGGCCAGGCCCAGACGTAGAACACGACGGCGATGATGACCACCAGAGCGGCGATCACGATCCACATGATCATCTTGCCCTTCTTGGTCATACGCTTACGGTTCTGGAACTGCTCCTCAGTCATGCGGCACTTGCTGTAGACCTTGATGGCGCCGATCAGCACGATGAGGCCGACCAGCAGAATCGGACCGGCTTTGAGCATGTTGACCTTGGTGGTCATGCCCAGCATGGTGAGCGCGAAGAAGAAGCCGGCGCACAACGCCAGGGAGATGCCGATGGTGCCAAGATCATACGCCATGAAAATGGTGCTTAGCGAGAAGCCCATGATCGCGGCATACACGTAGAACATGACGCGTGCGGTGCTCGGCTTGATCTTTTCAATGCGGGCGCCAAGATAGATGGCGATCACGATTTCGACGACGAACGGCGCCCAAGCGCCAATGACGCCAAGCGACTGGATGAGCGCGATGTAGGCACCGGTGGCTTGGGTGAGGATGGCCACAGCCGCGGTGACGAGCAGGCCGATGGTCATCTCACCGTAGGCACGGGTGACGGAAGCATGTTCGGCACGCTCATAGGAGTATGTCGCCTGAGCCGGAATGGTGGCTGCCGGAGCGCCCTGCGCATACATGTTCTGCGGCGCGTACTGGTATTGGTTCTGACCGTACGGATTCTGGCTGTACTGCCCGTACGAATTCTGGTTCGGATTGTATTGGTTCTGCCCATACGGCTGGCCGTTGAATCCATTGGCGTTGTTGCCTTGGGGCTGCTGACCGAATGTCATAATCGCTCCTTAACTCGATTACGCATCACAGTACGGTACTTTTCTGACTATTTCATGAGAGCCCACGTCTTACGGTGCCGAG
>ERZ779922.645-NODE-645-length-28841-cov-116.944765_pt1 | contig 28841 bp, 43 predicted proteins | sample MGYA00511544_ERZ779922 | MGnify/ENA primary metagenome ERZ779922 (study PRJEB29588, sample SAMEA2154516) | human gut metagenome | biome: human gut; feature: human-associated habitat; material: faeces | place: Denmark | collected 2008/2010 ... | reverse complement strand
TGTAGTACAACAGTAAGACGATTACTCATGCCCATAGGGGGTGCTGAGTAGTTACGATTTCTTACATTACGTTCATATAGGCGATAACGGCTAACTCTGCAAGAAGAATTACGAAACCAATCTTCTTTACTGCGTCTGTAATTTTAAAAATGCAATCCATAATCTTAATGGTTTTGTTGTTAATAATTAAACTAGCGTTCTTTTTACGTTTGCAAAAGTAATGCATTTTTTATCCTATATGGGATAATTTTTATTAGAATTAGTGATTTTTGTAAATTTAAAAGCTAATTATAAGCAAATATTACATCTTAGAGAATAGGAATTACCCCGTCTTAGACGATTTTGCTATTCGCTTTTGTCTGTTTTTTGTGGTACTTTTGTCTTTATGGGGTAATATTTTCGTAATGACAAAAGAAAATAGCCATTCTAAAATAGGTTTGTAACTATTTTAAAATGGCTATTCTTCTATTTTTCTCCCTTTTTCCCTTTATAAATCCAACTTTTTAGAGCGAATGATAGGAAAAAACGGATTTTTATCCTTTTGCATATATCTTCTTTATGATTATAAATGTCCTCTTTCTGCCCAATCGCCTCTGTCGAGGGTTCTGTATCCCACGGCTTCTGCTATATGGTCAGGCTTAATCTGTTCACTTTCTGCCAAATCAGCAATGGTTCGTGCCACTTTCAGTATTCTGTTATAGGCTCTGGCTGACAAAGAAAGTTTCTCCATTGCCATTCGGAGCAGTTCTATACCTTGTTCGTCGGGTTCGGCAAACTGATGAATCATTCTTTCGGTCATCTGGGCGTTGCAATGGATGCCTTTATAATCTTTGAATCTTTCGGCTTGAACTTCTCTTGCCTTGATGACTCTTTCTCTGATCTTGGCACTTGGCTCACCTGGTGCTGCCTTCGATATGTCCTGGAAAGGAACGGGACTGATTTCGCATTGGATGTCGATGCGGTCGAGTAACGGACCCGAAATCTTGTTCATGTATCTTTGAATCTGGCCTGGCGTGCAGACACAGCGATGTGTCGGATCACCATAATATCCGCATGGGCAAGGGTTCATACTTGCCACAAACATGAATGAACATGGGTAATCTGTAGAATATTTCGCTCTGCTGATGTTGATATGGCGGTCTTCCAATGGCTGGCGGAGTACTTCCAGAGTGGTTTTATTGAACTCCGGAAGTTCACAAAACAAAAAATACTTGCATAATTGGGAGAAAAGTTGTATCTTTGCAGTCGGAATAGGGAATGTAACTGCTTTATACAGAGCATGATTCCCCGAGCATTAATAAAAAGTATAATATAAAACAAGATAATTATGAAGGCTGCATTTTTGATACGCTGCTCTACAAAGAAGCAGGATTATAACCGTCAGGTAAAGGACTTATCTAGACTAGCTGATAGAATGGGCTATAGCTATGATGCTAGTACCATATACGGCGAGCATATTACTGGTAAGGATGATGCAACAAAGCAGGATAGAGCATCTATCAGACACTTAAAGGATGATGCAGAAGCTGGTAGGTTTGATGTTGTCCTAGTAGCAGAAGTTAGCCGTTTAAGTCGTGACCCAATGAGTGGTCGCGTCTATGTACGTGAGTTGTCAAATATGAACATTCCAGTTTACTTTAGAGATATTGACAAATGGACTATAGACCCTGCTACTGGTAAGAAAGTACCTAATGCTGAAACAGAAATAGGTGCTAACTTTGATGGTGCATGGAAGTACTTAAAGAGTTTGAAGACACAAATAGCATCTGGTAGAAGGGATGAACTGGATAATAACTGCATGAGTATCGGACAGCCCTTCTTTGGCTATAAAAGATTTGGTGGTAGAGATAAAACCAAAAAGAATAGCTGGGTGATAGATGAAGATGCTAAGGAAGTAGTTATAGAAGTGTTCAATAGATACTTGCAGGATGATGCTACTTTGAAATCTGTAGCTTTATCTATAACTAAAGACTATGGAGATAAGTTTGGGAAGAAGTTTAGTCTGGGTAGTATCGAGCACATTCTAACTTTTGAACCTTATTACACTGGAATCAAGATTGTATCATTAAGAGATCCTGATGCAGATGAGGTAGAACAGTTTGAAGTGCAGATTCCTGCTATCATAACTGAAACTACCTATAAGAATGCTGAAAATAAGAGAAAGACTAATAGAGTAAAGTCAGACCCTTATCCTATGCAGGTAGAAAGAACTCTTTCTAAGCTGGTTAAATGTCCATGCTGTGGGCACTCATTAACACCTAGAAAAAGGGCTGGTGATGGTGCTGGGCAAAAGTATAGAATGACAAACGGTAAACTGGGTATTAGCTGGTTCTGTATGTCTAGGATTAATAATATGGCTGATTGCACTGCTACAGTATCTATTAATAATGAGAAACTAGAGCCTATCATCTGGGAACTAGTTAAGAAGGAACTGATTAGTTTTGCAAACTTAAATACAGAAGATAGACTACAGAAAGTAGAGGAATACAAAAAGAAGATAGCCAATGTAGAGGCTGATATGGCTAATTATCAAGAGCAGAAGGATTCTTTAGCTAAGAAGGTGAATAGAGCCTATCAAGCTTACATAGATGCTCCTGATGAGATTGTAGAAGATGCAAAGAATATGTATCTGCAAACACAAACTTCATGCAAGAAAGAAATGCTAGAATGTCAGTCTAAGATAGAAGGATTCCAGCAGAAGAAGGAAACCTATCTTATGTATAAGAAAGCACTGGAGCAGCCAGAAGTACCTGATGATGCCATCAAGAAAGCAGAAGCAGACCCAAAGGAGAAAAGAAGACTGGTTAAGGAGTTGATAGAAAAGATAGTGCCTTATTCAGTTTCTACTTATCAGGTGAAAGAAAGATATGGTACTGGTATGAGAACATTGAAGCAGGGTGTATTATTGATAGAAGTATATGCCATCTGTGGTACATATAACATTCTATTTAATGGCAACCAGAGAGGAAAAGAACAGTATGCCTACTATATAGGTGGTAACTTTGCTACTTATCAGAAAGGATTAAGAAAGTTTGATGCCTATGAAGAAGGAGAATACTTTGTTATCTCAAATGCTTCTTTAGTTATGAATACAGATGATGTAGATGAATGTGTTACCATGAATGAGTTTCAGGAAATAGCAGAAGAAAATCAATGGGTATTATCTTTTGAATACAACTGCAAAAAGAAGTAGCTATCTGATGTAGTTCTTATATATATAATAAGGTACACGTATATAATAAGGTATATATATAACTAATAAGGTATAGCTTCTATATTTAAAGTATTATAAAATCCAGTCAGAAATGGCTGGATTTTGCTTTTTTATTAGTATCTTTGTCTTCTAAACATAAATAATTAAATGAATGAAATTGCTAGAAGATAATAAAAGATATAATTTTATATTGGGTGATTGCTTATCTGTATTAAAAAATATGGATGATGAATCTGTAAACTGTATTATAACATCACCTCCTTATTGGGGGATGCGTGCTTATGATAACGAAGAAGATAAGCATGAAATAGGTAATGAAAAAAAGTTTGATGACTATGTAAGTAATCTTACTGCTGTTTTTTCAGAAGCAAAACGTGTCCTTAAAAAGGATGGTTCGTTTTGGTTAAATATTGGAGATAGATATGTAAACAAAGCATTATTAGGTATGCCTTGGCGTGTAGCTATTTCCCTGATGGATGATGGCTGGATAATGCGTAATGATGTTATTTGGCATCAGTTAAAGGGAACACAAAGCGCAAAAGATAGATTAAGAGATTCTTATGAACATGTATTTCATTTTGTAAAGTCTAAGAAATACTTTTATGATGCAGATGCGATTCGCATTAAACCTTCAAAGTTACCTACTGTATCAGATAAAGGTACAACTTCTTCAACTGGAGTTTCAGGTAAAAAGTACAGACAACAAATAAAAGAAAGTACAGTTCTTACAGAACAAGAAAAAATCAATGCAGAAAAAGCCCTAGATGAAACTCTAGCTGAAATTCGCTTAGGCTTAGTTAATGACTTTAGAATGACTATTCGTGGAGTTCAAAGAGCTTGGCATAGTGATAACACAAAAATAAGTGGACGTGCTAAAGAATTGGTAAATAAAGGATATTATATTATGAAAATATATGCCAAAGGGCATCTACCTAGTGATGTTTGGAATATTGTTACAGAGGACACTTGGAGAACAGATAGCCACTGTGCAGTATATCCAGAAGAGTTACTAAGAATACCAATATTAGCAACCTGCCCAGAAAACGGTATTGTATTAGATCCTTTTAATGGTACTGGTACTACTGTTTCTGCTGCATTGAAATTAGGTAGATGTGGAGTTGGTATTGATTTAAGTCCAGAGTATATAAAGACATCAGAAGATAGAATTAATAATATAGGAACATTATTCTATGAAAAAAATAGGTAAATATCCCATTGAGGTATTCTGTTATGATTTTGAAAATAAAACAGAATCAAGTCAGTTAGCTATCAAGCAGCAGTACTGTAAATATATAAAAGGAACTTGTGTAAAGCCTAGAAAAAGTGAACCACATATAAAGGTGGGTATTTGTTCTATAGGCTCTACTGTAAATAAAAGTAAACAAGTGCATCCAGTTATAATATGTCCACAACGTTTCAAAGAAGAATCTATGTTTGAAACGATTCGTGAAAAGTATTTATCACATTGGAAAAATGTAAAATGGATTCAAGAGGTAAATATTGGAGTTGGTGGAAATGTTGACTATGTTGCCGTTGAAGTCGATGAGCATGATAGAGTGAAAGATTTCTTATGTGTAGAAATTCAAGCTGCTGGTACTACTGGTACACCTTATCCTTGGGTTAAAGAGTTAATAGAATTGGGGCACTATACTAATTCAGATAAGAGTTCTTTTGGCATAAATTGGGCTAATGAATTTACAAAAACTATGATGCAGCAAGCCTATAAAAAAGGAAAAATAGTTGAACATTGGAAACGTAAAATTGTTTTTGTGGTTCAAGATTTAGCTATGGAATATTTAAAGAACACTTCTGATTGTTCTATGTTAACACCATATAACCCTGAATATCCAGTAGATTTCTGTACTTTTCGTTTATCATGGGAAGAAGGTAGAGATTGGACATTAGCATTTGACCAAATAAGGAGTACAACGATTGAAGGTATAAATCTTATAATTGGTGGTGCTAAAGTTAGTGAGTACCCAACAGAAAAAGAGTTTATAGGAAATATAGTGAAAAAAGGTATTGCTGATGGTGTTTTACAAAACAATTCTTATACAAAACAATTATTTGATTGGTTGTAATGAAACTAGCTATAATAGGTTCTAGAACATGTCCACCAGTGGATATAATGTTATACCTGAAACATCTACCTACTGCTATAATTAGTGGTGGTGCTAGGGGTGCTGATACTTATGCTAGGGATTTTGCTAAGATTCATGGTATAGAGTTGATAGAGTTTCTTCCACAATATGATAAGTTTCCATCTAAGGTAGCACCATTAATGAGAAACAAACTGATAGTAGAAAACTGTGATTGTCTGCTAGCTTTTTGGGATGGTGTTTCTAGAGGTACTAAATATACTTTGGACTATGCTAATCAGCTGCATAAACCAATAAAGATAGTGAACTATAAAACTAATGAGATAACGCTCATTAATCATAAATAGAAACTTCCACAAACAACAGAAGCCAGCCTAAATTAATAGGTTGGCTTCTTTTGTCTTCTTTGGTAATATGGTTAAATCAGAATAGTTATTAGCATGATGATTGTAGCTAATATTGCTACTTTACCAGCTAGTAAAATATCTACTTCTGTTACCTCTAAAATAGGCTTATTATCTATAAAATTCACTAGCATTCTAACTAGTAAATGAAGTATTATCATTACGTTAAATATAAATAAGGTGTATATCATTTTATTCTTTTCCAGATTCCGTTAACTTTCTAAAAATGTGCTGCTAAATCTTTAGATACCTCTATAATCAATCTAGGTATAAACTATCTATTTGAACTGTTGTTATTTGGTAGATACTTATTATATGGCTTTATATCACCATGCTTAATCATCCTAGCTAGTTCTGATACATTATATATAAATATATCATCCCCAAAGATGTTAATGAACATGGCTATATCTTTATTGTCTGCTAGTAAAGCCTTAATCTTATGTACTTCAATGATGTGTGTAGGGTATTTGATAGCACTAGCATCCCTATTCTTTATTTCACCAGCAGCCTAGATATTTCTTCCATCTTTACTAGTACATTTGATGTGTAAATCTATATCACAAAATTCTTCATCTGTATAATCTATCTACCAGCCTATCTAATCTGCTAATGTCTGAAATATGTTTCTACCTTTTCTTTCTGATTCTTGTGCATTTGGATTGTAAATCATAATTTTTACTTTTTAAAGTTTGTTACTGTTGTATCTGATTAATGGTATCATCTGAGTGCTATAAGTGGTACTGATTGAGTGCTATGACTATTACTTATGTCTATTCATCTGAATCATTAACTATAGAAGCTGTAGCTGATTCTTCTTAATCTCATATATCATAGCTTCTAAGTTATCCAGTTTAGTGTATAGTTCTTTGTTTTCCATGTTATTTAATTATAGTTAGTTTCATGCCGATTAATCTACATTGATTTTGCTGTTATCTTATCTCTAGTTGTTCTATGTGCTGAAAAATAAGGTATCAGTTTAGGGATAAACTAGCGGAAAGAAATGGGAAATCGTTTCTAATTTACACCTAATTTCTGTATTTCCCTATACCTCTTTACTTACTAATAAAGATGCACTTTGTTCTGTATATCTCATAGCCTTTAGTTACTTTGCCTTCTATTCTTTTAGATGTGGCTTTGCAGTCAAAGTAGCCTTCAATATCTGTAGCTTTGGCTTTTCTGATGATGCCTAGTGTTTCATAGGCTTTAGCTATATTTGCCTTTAATTCAGCACTACTAATAAAGCCAATGTGAATGTAATCATTCAGGATTTTAGCTACCTTATATTCATTACTATTATCTTTGTTCTGGTTTAACAATGCTGTTTCTATAGCTTTCTTCACATATTTAAGGCTTCTTACTTTGTCTTCACCTAGCTTACTATAAGCATCCACTATTAAAGGCTGAATGGCTGCTAGGTGGTTCTTAGCTTCTTCATCCATGCAATAAGGATTCTTAGATAGTTCTGCATACTTTAAAAAGGCTTCTTTGAATGACATCTTTTTGCCAGCACTTTTCAATGTGCCTTCCAGTTTCTCATACATAGGATCAGTAGTTAATATTCCATTTTCATTATAATGTTTCACAATAGAGATTCCATTTTTATAAATGCTTTGTTCTAACTTTATTGTGTACAAATCTAGCTTTACTATCATTTCATCTAAGTAATATTTGCCATCTTTATCTTTCTTCACATATTCCTGATTAAATAGTCTATCTGAATTTGTTGGGTTATCATTAACTATCTCAATAATCTTATTATCTCTTTCTACCTCTTTATTTGTTCTTTCTACTATTTCTTCATAGCTGGTATCTAAATCTAGGTTTCTTCTTCCAGTAGTATTAAATATGTGAACTAAGAAGGTTCTGAAAGGATTTGTTTCAGTTCTGATTCTACCAGCTATCTGATAAATATCTGTAGATATATCTAAAAGGGTATTAGTGTTAGAACTGTTGCTAACCACATAACAGATTCCAGTTTCACTAAAGTAATCAGCACCTTCAAATGATTTTGATGTGATGAATGTGAATGGTTTGTTTTCACTTTTGCTATTGCTTATGCTATACCCTGCTAATGTGGTTCTATTCTTATCAGTATCAGCACATACTATCTTTACTTCATCATTAGTTAATTCACAATATTGTAAGATGCTAGCTATATCAGTAACACTATTGATAAAGAAGAAGGCTTCATAGCTTTTATTACCATTCATACTAACAAATCCATCTTTCTTATATGTGTTAATGATGTTAGCAGCTTTCAGGTATGGCTTATTTGTTCTTTCTAGAATCACCTTTAAGTTATCTGTTTCCTTCCATTCAGCTCTTATTTCTTCAATCCCTTCCAGTGCTTTAGGGGTAAATTCTGGAGAAATAGGAGTAGCAGACATGAAGCAGTAAGATTTATATTTATTGTAGCAGTTGAGAACACCACCAATAGCTTTATATCTGTAGCTATATGCCTTTAAAAGTATGTGATATTCATCTACCAATAGCTAATAATCACTAGGATTCAGGTAGTTTTCAAGTGCAGCCAGCTTATCATAGGTACACATTATTTTCTTTGTTCCTGATGTTGCTAGATACTCTTTAAGCTGTTTCTTTGCAGAATAGCTAAAGATGCCAAACAATCCAAATACAGACTGTTTTCTACCATCTATAGGGCTGGTTAATACAGAAGCACCAGCTTCATTCAATCCAGTTTTATTAACTATCAATTCTGTAGTAGGTACTGCTATCACATAATTGATATTATTAAAAAGGGCTACTGTAGTACCACCACATCCAGTAATTACTTTGTTAAAAATGCAGTTCTTTGGTAAATCATACATATTAAGTTTACCATTAGTTGAGTTAATTGTTAAATGTTTCATTTTTCTTCATGGCTAAATTTGTTACAAGCTGTTTATCTAATATATCTTTAAAATCATCTTATTTTGTCGGAAATCCCGATAGTGTAACTTTTTTTGAGTTGTCCTATAGGTATTTTTTCAAATTTTTGGTTACATCAAAAATCAAAGAAAAGGGCTATATTTCAAGCCCTATTTCCCTGCTAGTAACAAATCCTCTAAAAATTAATCATTTACGACAAAAATCCATGACAGTGTTTTTCCTCTTGCTTTCTGGACAATTATATATATAATTTTTGGCTACTCAAAATAAAAAATAAACTTTTTTCAAATTCAGTCGGGATTAGCCCTTTTGGGGGATCTCTTTATCCTGCATGATGCTGGGAATGTAGGTTAGCCATGTGAAGTGCCGTTTTTGTGAATGTCGGCATGGCACTGTTTACAGACAGCCAGCAGATTATCATAATTATAGGCTACCTCTATTCTTTTATCCCCGAAATAGTTAAGAAATGAATCTTTATGATGTACGTCGATAGCAGCTTTTACTATACCCTTAGAAAGACATACTTCACAAAGTGGATGCTGCATTAAATAGGATAATCTTAGCATTTTCCATTTCTTACTTTGATAGATTTCCTATCTTTCTTTTCTTTTTACTTGCTTTATTTTGTTCTTTGCGCTTTTTCTCAGATATGGCATATTTCTTAATGGATTCTATTAGGTTATTAGGTTTTATCTATTGTATAGGTGCTTCTTTCTTTTCTTCTTTTGGCATTATATAATCTGTATAATATTCCACCTTTGTTTCTGCATAGTTATAACATTTATCATCCCTTTGATATTCACCTTTTAACTAGTTGAAGGCTTTGATAAACTAATCTATGAAATCCTATTCTGGATTATACTTTCTGGTAAGCATTAGATAGGCATCATTAAAAGTAGCTTCATCATCATCTGCTTTAACTAGTCTGCTATGCAAGTATCTATAATGTTTGGTGATAGCTTCATTAACCATATAGTTATATTCAGATTTATCCAGATTATTCTGTTTCCTTCTATATTTGCTCCAGTTGTAAATCATTATAACTACTGATTAAATTATCTATTGCGTATCTAACTAATGTGCTTCTTTTTATGCCTAACTTTTCACTGATTAAGTCAAGTTGTGTTTCCTGATAAGGTGTGATTCTTACAGATACTCTAGTTTCTTTCTTTGTTATTTTCATGGTTTGATTAATTATTAAGTTATACCTAATTATATACATAAAATTTTGAACTCAAAAATATTGTGAGACATTTTTTATTTGTGTGACAAAGTACTGGATATTAGTAGAAAAAGAAAAAATCAGATAATTATACAGACTAAAATTTAAGTAGAATGAACAATAATTTTAAAATACCTACAGACATTGAGAAAGAAGCTAAGGATTATATGAAAGATGTGATTCTTATGCTGGAAGATAATTCACTGATGAAGAATGTAGATAACGCTGCTTTAACTATGTTGGCAAGAAATTACAGCATGTTTATCAAAGCTAGCAAACAATTAGAAAAAGATGGTTTAACAGTAGTTTCTGATAGGGGTAATATTGCGCCACACCCAGCCATTAAGATAGCTAAAGATGCTTAGATTCAGGCTATGAAGGTGATGGAAAAGTTTGGACTAACAGCTAAAGATAGAACTAAGATAGCCAAATTAAATAGTGGGGATAAGGAACTATCACCCCTGGAGTAGTTTGTGAAGAACAGTAAGGAGGTTAGATAATGGTATATATGGGAAGTAAGAATAGGATAGCTAAAGAGCTTATTCCTATTATAACATAGCATTTACAGCCTAATTAGTGGTATGTAGAACCTTTTGTAGGTGGTGCTAATATGATAGATAAAATAGAGCATCCTTATAAATTAGGTGCTGATAATAACAAGTACTTAATAGCTCTATTAGAAGCTGTTTAGAATGGGCAAGAACTACCTGAATATATTACTAAAGATGAATACATAGCTGTAAAAACTAATAAAGATAATTATCCAGATTGGTATGTTGGTTTTGTTGGTTTTATATGTAGCTTTAGAGGTATATTTTTTAGCAGCTATGTTAGAAATGATGTGTTAAAGAAATCTGGAAGAGTAGAACATTATCAAAAAGAACAAATAAATAACATACTGAAACAATCTATAAAGATTAGTGATATAGTATTTAAATGTTGTTCTTATGATGCTTTAGATATTCCAGCTAATAGTGTTATATATTGTGACCCACCTTATAACGGTACTACAAAGTACAAAGATAGCTTTGATTCTGATGCTTTTTGGCAATGGTGTAGAGATAAGGCTAAAGAAGGGCATACAGTATATGTATCTGAATATAATGCGCCAGAGGACTTTAAATGTATTTGGGAAAAGCAGATAAATTCTAACTTAGGTGGTAGATCTAAAGTAGCTAAAGAAAAGTTATTTACAATATGACAAAGTTAAAGAAGACTGCTATATTAGATGATGATGGTAAGATTATAGGCTATGAAGCCAAAGCCAAAAACATCTAGATAAGAGTTTGCAAAAAGAAAGATGCAGACCCTATTATTATTGCTAATCACTACAGCCACAAAGTAACTAGAAATAGCTTTTTATCTTTCTTAGTTTATTATGAAGGCAAAGTATCAGGTGCTTTACAAATTGGCTATGGTACTAATCCTAGAAAGAAGGGAAACTATAATCCTGATGAAGTTAGGGAGTTTGATAGAATGTGGCTTAGTGATGATATGCCTAAATTCAGTGAAACTATAACTATATCCCTGCTGCATCATTATTTAAAGAAGGTGCATCCAGAGATTAAGCATTTAATTAGTTATGCTGATAATAGTAGCGATGTAGGAAATGAAGGTACTATTTATAAAGCTGCTAACTATAGGCAAATAGATAAGATTAAGTCTGATTTCTACATATTGGAAACTGGTGAAAGAGTGCATCCCATAACTATGTGGCATAGGCATGGAACAAGAAAATGGGCATTCTTATAGGAGCATTATCCCAATATAAAGAAAGCTGATGGTTATTAGATTAAATATGTATATGATTTATGAAGCCATACTATAAATATGTGGATGATGTACTTAGTGGCAATGTTATTACTGGTGCTAATATCTAGTTAGCCTGCTAGAGATTCTAGGAGGATTTAAATAGGGATGATTTAGAGTTTAGGGAATCAGTGGTAGATAGGGCTATTAGCTTTATAAGTACAATGAAACACTTTAAGGGAAAAGCATCTGGTTAGAACTTCATACTAGAACCATGGTAGCAGTTTGTAGTAGCTAATATTGTCGGGTTCTACTGGAAGGGAACAAATGATAGAAGATATTCCAGTAGTTATATTGAAGTTTCTAGAAAGAATGGAAAGACAGCCCTAGCTGCTGCTTTGTGCCTATATTTCCTGATAGCTGATGGTGAAGATGGTGCTGAGGTAGATTTAGCTGCAAACTCTAGAGAATAGGCTAAGATAGCCTTTGAATTTTGTTATGAGTTTGCCAAACAGCTAGACCCTAGTGGCAAATATCTTACTTCACATTTAAAGGGAATTAAGTTTAATGTGAATGCTTCTTAGTTAAAAGTGTTTGCTGCTGATGCTTCTAAACTTGATGGTTTTAATGCCAGCTTTGGCTTAATTGACGAATATCACGCTGCTAAGAATAGTAAGGTTAGGGATGTAATTAAGTCTTCTATGGGTATGCGACAGAATCCACATCTTTGCACTATAACTACTGCTGGTTTTGATAAAACTTTGCCCTGCTATTAGCTAAGAAGTACTGCTATTGAGATTCTTCATAAACTGAAAGAAGATGATAGTATGTTTATTGCTATCTATTCTATGGATGATAATGATGATTGGACAGATGAAGATAACTGGGTGAAATGTACCCCTAATATGGATATAACTGTAACTAAGAAGTATATTAAGGAATAGGTAAAATCAGCACTTAATAATCCATCTGAAGAAGTTGGTGTAAAGACTAAAACCCTTAATCTATGGTGTGATTCTTCTGAAGTCTGGTTATCTGATAGTAATATTGTGAACAGCACTAAGAATGTAAATCTGGCTAGTTTCTAGGATGAACTTTGTTATATAGGTGTGGATTTATCAGCTACCAGTGATTTAACTGCTGTAAGCTACTTAGTAGTTAAAGATGGCATCTACTACTTTAAGAACTACTATTATTTACCTGAATCATGTCTAGCAAACAATAGTAATAGGGAGAAATATAGACTATGGAGAAATCAGCATCAATTAAATATAACTAGTGGTAATGTTACAGACTATGATTATATAACTAGGGATATGCTTAAATGGATTGATACTGTTAGCATCCAGAAGGTAGGCTATGATAAGTGGAATGCTACTTAGTGGGCTATCTAGGCTACAGAAGAAGGTTTACCACTGGAAGAATATAGCTAGAGCATAGGTAACTTTAACTAGCCTACTAAAGAGTTAGAAAGATTGATTTTATCAGGTAAGGTAGTTATAGATAACAATGAAATAACTAGATGGTGTTTCTCTAATGTGCATATTAAAGAAGATCATAATGAGAATGTCAAACCAATTAAGACATAGAAGCAGATGAAAATAGATGGTGTGATAGCAATGATAACAGCTTTAGGATGTTACTTGCAAAACCCAAATAACGGAAAAGAAATATTTATAATATGAAATGGAAATTTTGGCAAAAGGAAAAACCAGAGCAAAGGGCTTTATTTGGTGATTTCTTATCTTATAACAGTGCTAGTAGCTATGCTAATAATAAAGCTATGCTGTTATCTGCTGTTTATAGATGTGTTGAAGTTATATCTGATTCAATAGCTTAGTTACCACTAGAACCTTATAGGGTAGATTAGCTAGGATATAAGATGAAATACACTGAGCACCCTACTTACAATCTTTTAAACCGTGAACCGAATCAGAATATGAGTAAGTTCACCTTTATGAAAACTATGGTGATAAGTATGCTTCTTACTGGTAATGCTTATGCTTATATAGATAGGGATGAAAGAGGAAACGCTAAAGCTCTTTATTATATACCTACAGAACTGGTTACAATACTAAAGCCACAAACTATCAGAGATACTATTAGCTATAATATTACTGGAATGAAGAATGTTGTAGAAGATTGCAATATGATTCATATCCTGAATTTTACCAGTGATGGCTATGAGGGTATATCTACTTTAGCCTATGCTAGAAAAACATTAGGTTTAGCCATGGATGCAGAAGAAAACGCTGAGGGATTTTTTAAGGGTGGTGCTAACTGTGCTGGTATTCTTAAAAGTTCTTCACCTCTAACTTCTAAATAGAAGGAAACACTTAAATCAAGCTGGAACAGTGCTTTTAGTGGTAATACTGGTACGCCTAACGGTGTGGCTGTGCTGGATGCAGATTTGGATTTTCAAGCTGTAACGGTAAATCCATCTGATGCATAGCTATTGGAAACTAGATAGTTTAATGTGATTGATATTTGTAGGTTCTTTGGTGTATCACCAGTAAAGGCTTTTGATTTATCAAAGAGTAGCTACAATACTATAGAATAGATGTAGATAGCCTTCTTAACAGATACTTTGCAGCCTTTACTAGAAAAGTTTGAAGGTGAATTTGTCAGAAAGCTATATAAGCCTAGTGAAAGAGATAGCATAGATGTTAGATTTTCTACAGCACCTTTGTTAAGAGTAGATAAGCAATCTTTGGCTAACTACTATAACACATTATTCTAGATTGGTGCTATAACAACTAACGAGATAAGAAAAGAGCTAGATTTACCTGCTTTACCAGATGGAGACAATTCATTTGTATAGGTTAATATACAGACATTGAAGAAAGCTACTTCTGATAATCCAGACAATACTAATACAATCAAAGAAAAGCTAAATGAAGGAAATTAGAAACTTGGGTGATGTTTCCAGTTTAGAGGGAAGAACAGTAGAAGGATATGCTATTGTATTTGATAGCTTATCTAATGATTTAGGTGGATTCCATGAGATAATAAGTAGAAGTGCTTTAGATGGCATCATAGAAAAATCTGATGTGCTTTGCTTACTTAATCACAATGAAGATAAGGGTGTATTAGCTAGGAGTAACAAAGGTGTAGGTAGCTTAACTTTATCTATTGATGATAGAGGTTTGAAATACAGCTTTGAAGCACCTAATACAGCTTTGGGTGACGAACTGCTGGAAGGACTTAGAAGAGGAGATATTTCTACTAGTTCTTTTGCTTTTACTGTAAAAAGTGATTCATGGTAGAAAAGGGAGGATGGAAGCTATCTTAGAACCATAAATAGCATTAATGAGCTATTTGATGTATCACCAGTATATAAGGCTGCTTATTCTTCTACTACAGTAAACACAAGAGGGCTGGATGAATTGAAACAGAAAGAACAGAAAGAAATAGATGAATATTATCAGGAACTTGAAGCAAAACTAAAATGAACTCAATAGAATTAATAGATAAGAAGGAACAGCTGTAGTTAAAAGCACAAAATATTATCAATCAGGGAAAGCATGAATCAAGAAAGCTAACTACAGATGAAGAAAGAGAATACAATGATTTGTGTAAACAGATAGCAGATACAGAGAATGAAATTAGATAGTTAAATCAGAAATTGAATAAAAAAGAAACAATGAAGAAAGAAACTTTTTCACTTTTAAAGGCTGTTAGAGCTATTGCTAATAACCAACAGTTAGACGAAAGAAGCCAATAGGTAGTAAACGCTGGTATCGCTGAAATGCGTAAATCAGGACAAAGTTATAGTGGCTAGATTATCCTTCCAGTAGAAGAAAGAGCAGATGTGCAGGCAACCGTAGCAGACCATGGCTAGGAGATTGTAGCAGAAGATAAGTTGAATATCTTAGCACCACTTAGAGATAAATTAGTACTTAGTGCTGCTGGTGCTAACTTTATGACTGGTTTAGTAGGTAACGTTTCAATTCCTACTTATGATGGTTCTACAGTAGGTTGGGCTGGTGAAGTTGATGCTGCTGCTGATGGTGCTGGTACTTTTGGAGAAGTAGAACTTAGCCCAAAGAGATTAACAGCTTATGTAGATATTTCTAAGCAGTTCCTTATTCAGGATTCTGTTTCAGCAGAAGCTTTGCTTAGAAAGGATATTGTAGATGCAATTAGTAACAAACTTGAAGCTACTATTTTAGGTGCTGAGGCTGGTAGTACTACAAAGCCAGCTGGTTTGTTTAATGCAGTTGTAGCTGATGAAGCAGATATTACTTATAAGGATATTGTAGCCATGGAACAGAAGTTAGAGGAAGCTAATGTTAGTGGTAATATTACATTTATTGCATCCCCTTATGCTAAGGCTACTTTGAAAACTACTGCTATTGGTGGTACTAAATCAGATGTTAGAATGTTGATGGATAGCGGTGAAGTTGATGGTTATCCAGTGTTAGTTACTAACGGCATGGCTAAGAAAGGACTTATTTTAGGTAACTTTAATGATTTGGTAATCGGACAATGGGGAGGAATTGATTTAACCGTAGATCCTTATACACAAGCAGCTAACGGTAAAATCAGACTGGTAGTAAATGCTTATTTTGATGCTAAGCCACAAAGAGCAGCATCTTTTGTAAAGAAGGTATTGAAGTAATTTTAGTCTGTATAAAAGCTATGTATGTAACACTTGAAGAAGCAAAGAAGCATCTGAATATAGATGATTCATTTAAGGATGATGATAGCTATATAAACAGTCTGATATTAGTGGCGGAAGATGCTATAGAAAAGAATACCGACATAGCTTTGAATGAACAAATGGAAGGTGGTAAATTGCCACCTTCTGTTATTCATTCCATTCTTCTATTAGTTGGAAATCTATATGCAAATAGGGAAGCTACTACTTATTCAAGTATATCAGATGTACCCTATTCTTTCAAATACCTAGTAAACCTTAACCGTAATTTTTAGGTAAGATGAATGCTGGTAGATTAAAAGAGGTAATAACCATATAGAAGCCAACAATATCATAGAATGAATATGGGGCTAATGGTACTCAGTGGACAGACTATATAACAACACGCTCAGATGTGTAGTTTGAATCAGGTAATAGAGACACTGAGAATGGTGAGATAGTTTTTAACTATACTAAGATATTCACTATTAGGTATTATCATAACATAGATGAAAAAGATAGGATATAGTGGAAGGGAAAGCTATATAGAATCCTATCAGTAGAACCAGATAGAGATAAGCAAAGCATCATCATTAGAACAGAATTAATAAATGATTGATATTGATGATAGCTAGGTTTAGGCTTTGTTTAGCAGACTAACTAGCAGGGAATAGGATAAGGCTTTTAAATAGACACTAAGAAAGGCTGGAAACATATTAGTTAAGGCTACTAGAAACTAGCTGAAAAGAGTGGTTAGGAACTCTAATAAGAGGTCTGTTAAATATGGAAAATCCCTATAGTCTGGTGTTAAGTGCAAACTAGTTAAAGAGAATGGGGCTAATGTCGCTAAGGTGCATATCATGGGTGATTTCCGTTTGAAGTTTTTTGAGAAAGGAACTGCTTTAAGACGTACCAAAGGACATAGAATAACCGGCTATATTGACGTCCGGCATCTTAGAAGAACTGGTAGGGGTGGAAACAGAGGAAGAATAAGAAGTGCATATTTCTTTGAAAAAGCTAAAAGGACTTCTGAAACTTCTATATTTGAAAGCATGAATTAGATGTTAAAGGAATCAATATTAAGAGCGGCTAATAACAGATGATGGATAGTTTAAATATAGGAAAAGCAATATATACTATACTACAGACTAGTATAGATATAGATAAGAAGATTTATCCCCTAATAGCTGATGAAGGTACTACATTCCCATTCATCATTTATAAGAGAACTGGATTAACTCCTGAAAGCACTAAGGATAATACTAATGAAAATGTTTCTGTAGAAATAAATATAGCTTCTTCTAACTATTCAGAAAGTATAGATTTGGCTATTAAGGTTAGAAAAGCTTTGGAGCATAAAAAGGGTACTTATTCAGATATAGCTATAGAGGATATTGTTATAGATGATGCAACAGAAGATTATATAGAAGATACGTTTATATAGACATTGACTTTTAAAATAGAACTACAATGAGCAAAATAAAAGGTGGTGATATGATGCTGTTTTTAAACAGCAAATCAATAGCCTATGCAACTTCACACACATTAACTATTAGTGGTGATACTCAGGACACATCTAACAAAGATGAAGGTGGTGGAGATTGGGCTAGCAATGAGATTAGCAAATTAAGCTGGACAGCACAAAGTGAAAACATGTATTCAATAGATGGTAAAGGAAGTAACTTTGATGATTTGTTTGATATAATGGTAGCAAAAACACCAGTATCAGCAACCTTTAGCAAAAAGAAAGAAACAGATACTGATGTGCCTGAAACTGGCTGGACAGCTAGTAAACCAGATTATGAAGGTAAGGTAATTATTACCTCTTTAGAACTTAATGCGCCAAATGGAGAATATGCGACATATACAGTACAGTTTACTGGTGTTGGTGCTTTAAAGAAAGTAGAAGTTTAAATTTTATAACCATATAGCCTTTGTGCCTTTAGCTATGAGGGCATGAGGGCTATTTTTATTTTGTACAGACTATGAAGACAATTACAATCAATAATACAGAATATGAAATTAGATATACAATAAGAGCTTTATTTATCTTTGAACAGATAAAAGGTGAAGCATTCCAGATAAGAACAACACTTGATAACTATCTGTTTTTATATAGCATGATATTAGCTAGTAATAAAGACAAACCATTATCATGGGATGATTTTCTGGATGCTATAGATAATGACCCTTCTATAATTGCTTAGTTAAATACTATCACATCTGAGACTTTGGGCAAAGATAACCTTTTCACTTAGCCAGAAGATAGTGATGAAAAAAAAAGTTGAGTATCTCAGAAATTTATGCAATCTTAGTTATCTAGCTTCATTATAATCCAAAGTATGTTTTAGATGAAATGGAAATGTATGAAGTTAGGGCTGCTATGAAGTATTCTTACTATGCTAATAAAGACTTATGGGAAGCCAATAGACTAATAGCCTATATGGTTGCTTAGGTAAATAGTAAGAAGCGTTTATAGCTGTAGGATATAGTAAGGTTTCCATGGGAGGAAGTCTAGGGAGATACTAGCATAAGTAAAGAGGATATAGAAAGGTTACGAATAAAAGCAGAAAACTATTTAAAACTACATAAATAATGGCACAAGCGGATTTTGTAACAAGAATATTACTTGAAAATCAACAGTTCAGAAATCAGTTATAGGACTGTTAGCAACAGATTAGAAATTTACGAAGTTCTTCTAATAGTGCATCTTTATCTATCAACAATATTAGAAGCTCCTTAGTTAGCATGGGTGCAAAGTATCTAGCACCACTAGCTATAGCTACAGCAGTTAAGGAGATTGGAACTAAAGCTATAGAAGCCAGAAGTAAGATAGAATCATTAGAAGTATCATTCACTACCTTATTAAATAGTAGTGAAAAGGCTTCTTCTTTAGTAAACCAGTTGAAGGAATATGGGGCTAAAACTCCTTATGATACTGAGGGATTAGCCAAAGCTGCATAGACTATGCTTAGTTTTGGTATAAGCTATGAAAGAGTTTTGCCAACGCTGAAATAGTTAGGTGATGTAGCTATGGGTAATACTGATAAGATGCAAAGATTAGCTTTAGCCTTTTCTTAGATGTCTGCATCTGGTAAGGTGATGAAAGAAGATTTGAACTAGATGATAGATGCTGGTTTTAATCCTCTATCTGTTATTTCTAAGCAGACTGGTGAAAGCATAGGAGAGTTATTAGATAAAGTAAGCAAAGGTGAAATATCTGTAGAACAGATAGCCTAGGCTTTTGCTGATGCTACAGCTTAGGGTGGTTAGTTTCACAATATGGCTGTAAATATGAGTGAGACAGTAGAGGGTAAAATATCTACTTTAAATGATGCGATAGATGAAACTTATGCAGCTATAGGTAAGTTGATAGAGCCAGCTGTTAAAAGTAGCCTGAATGGATTGATTTCTATCTTTGATGGTATAACAGAAAGCGTAAACTGGCTGAATGATGCTATAGATGATGCTTCTACTAAGTTGAGACAGCTAACCTTTGGTGATTCTGCTGAGGAATTTATGGCTAAAAGAGGATAGTTTCTTAATGGAAACAAAAGGGCTGGTACATATAAGGTAGGTAACAGATACCTAAAGAATGGTGAATCATATTCATATAATTATAAAGCAAAGGATGGTAAGATTCATACTGTAACAAAGCAGCTTTCTGAGGGAGTTGTTAAAGTTGTATCTGATGTTATAGCTAAGACTACTAAGAAGGTAGGTACTGTAAAAGTACCACATAGAACTAGAGTAAAGAACAATTTCAAGCAGACTAAATAGGAAAATCCAGAAGGTTCTATAGCATGGTATAATGACTAGATTAACTTAAAGCAGAAGCAATTATCTGTAACAGTTAATCCTATGGACTATCAGAGGATAAATAAGGAACTGGATAATCTGATAGAAGAAAAACGCTTTTTGGAGATAAGGCTAAAAGGTACTAACTTAAAGGATATAATATCAGAAATAGATACAGAATCGGTTAATCCTTTTTCTATTGATATGGATGCTATAAATAACATCAAAGTACCTTAGCCAGAAATTAGCGGTTTGGTGGAAATGTCGGGATGGCTGGAGAATAACCAGTAGTCAGTTCTGGCTTTAACTAGTGCATTTCAGGGTTTAGGTTCTGCCATGTCTTAGTTAGGAGCTGGTGATACTGTAGCAATGTTGGCTTAGGTAACTGCTTAGATAGCTTCTGCTGCTATGTCTTATGTTGCTTTGGCTACAGCTGCTGGTACTGCTAGTGCTATGAAGATGCCATTCCCAGCTAACTTAGCAGCAGTAGCAACAGTAATAGCAACAGTGGTAGGTATCGCTGCTACTGTTAGCGGTTATTTGTCTGGTTCTTATGCAGAAGGTGGTATCATTAACGGAGCTACAACTCATGGGGATTAGTTACTGGCTAGAGTGAATGCTGGTGAAATGATTCTGAATGGCACATAGCAAAGAAACTTATTTAATATGCTTGATAATGCTGGGGCTACTGGTGGAATAGGTGGTTAGATTAATTTCAAATTAAAAGGTTCAGATTTGTATGGTTCACTAAGGAACTATAGCAATATAAAGGCTAAATCTGGAAAAATAACTGGAATCAAATAATTATGTATATTCATGGATAGTTTAGAGACGTTAATAATGTGCTTTACTCAGTACATATATTAAGTAATGATGATAAAACGGAAGAAATGATTATAGGAGAGAATGGGCTATACTTTAGTGGTAGCCCTATCTCTATAGAAACAGATAATGAAGATACTTTTCAGACTATTATTAAGAGGTCTGCTAGTATTAATTTAGTTACTAAAGATTATATAGGTGATAAGCTATTTGCAGACAATTCACGTAATATCAAAGTAAACATTTATAAGGGAGATAAGTGTATTTATGCTGGCTTTGTTGAACCTAATACATTTAGCTAGCCTTTTGTTAATGGGCTAGATGAGTTTACTGTAAATACTACAGATGCTTTAGCTACATTACAGTACTATAACTATGGTGATGTTAATCTGAATAACTATAAGGCTTCTAGGGCTAAAGCTAGTGTAAAATCATTCAAAGATATGCTGGATTAGATAATGCTGGATATTCAGGATATAGACATAGTTAATGGTACTAAGGGAAAGATTTTCTATGATTTATCTAAAGGTGTATCTAAGGGAAAGGAGAAAACAATCTTTTCAGATTGTAGCATGAGTGAGTTATATATGCTGGGTGATGAAGCTGATGATGTCTGGACTAATGAAGATGTAATTAGCTAGATGATGCAATATCTTAACCTTCATATTATCTAGGATGGATTTGATTATTATATATATGACTGGAATACTATAAAGGACAAAAGAACTGGCTGGTATAATCTTACAGAAGATACAGCAGTAACTATTACCCCTACATTATTAGAAATGACAGCAGATTTGCATTCTAGTGATGATACAAATCTATCAGTAGCAGACGTATATAATCAGGTATCTATAAAATGTAGTTTGGAAGATTAGGACAGTGTTATAGAAAGCCCTATGGATTCAGAAAATCTAAGTTCCCTTTATAATGGTAAGCAGAAATTTATGACTGAATATATATCAGAGGGTGAAGGTGTGAGGGCTAATAATGCCTTCTTTGATATGATCCATGATAGGGCTACTTCTTATGAGGCTTGTAAAATTGTGGACTGGTATCTATAGGCTATGTATAATACAAACTGGAACTTTATTACACCTAAAGGATATATAACTAGTCTTTGTGAACTGAGTAATGGGGTTTATGTAAATCAGTGGAAGCTACCAAAGTACTTAAAGGATAACTAGCTTATTCCTTGCATCTTTAAAATGGGTAGCGTAAAAAAGTAGAATGATATTACTGATAATTCCCCTACATCAAAAATAGATATGAATACTTATCTGTATATCTCAATTAATGGTAATGGGGATGATACGGAAACAAATCATTCTCCTTCTGATTAGACAATAAAAGATAGAAGTGGGATGATAGAATATATAGGTAATAACTCAGGTGGTGTTTTTTCCCCAACAGATGATATTACTACTAACTATTTAGTGTTTAGTGGTGAAATGTGCCTGATGCCTATACAGAAGGAAACAGAAATCTTTTCCATCCTTTAGAAGCATGATAGGGGTGATTATTGGCATAGAACAGTACCTAGTGATAATAATGGGGATGGTAGATATTATACTAGAAGGTGGTACACATAGGAAAAGCCATCTGATACACCTTCTTCTTATTTATCTAATGCTTTAAGCCTTCATCCATGGACAACAGATAAAGCTAACCATGAACTACAGTATAACTATACTGCTAATGGTGATTCTACAGATATGTTTAAGAAACTACCTATTCTTGAATGTGAACTTATTATAGGTAATAAAAGACTGGTAGAAACTAATATAGATACCTATGGAAATTCTACCTATCAATGGGTAAAGATTGGGGAAGAACCTATTATAGATGGTGAAAAGAAAACCACATTTTCTTTAGGTATAGACCCAAAGATAGGGGATAAGATTATAGGTGATGAATTTGATATATAGAATAACATTAGCTATACTATGAATCTGGATGCTAAGGGTACTGCTATACCGATTAAGAAATCTGATGCTTTATCTGGTGCTGTTGTGTTTAGAATATTAGGACCAGTTAATCTAACTTGGAATGATATAACTAGAAGACATCCTTCTTTCTGGAGACATACTAAATGGTACAATAATACTAAGTTTGTCTTATCTCATATAGAAAACATCATTATAAAGAATTTTGAGTGCAAAATATATTCAGATTAGGGAGGGAATGAGAATAAGCAGGATAATGATTTGATATATATGAGTAATGAAACGGATAGATTTATTAATAAGAAAGATGATGTAGAATTTAAGTTTATTACTTAGCTAAGTAGTTCTGAATGTGCTAAGAAGGGAATAAAGAACACTGTAAACATGAATGCAGTGATAGAAACAGATTCCCAGACACCATTAGAAAGTATCTACAATGCTACTACAATGGAAACGGCAAAACCAGAGGAGCATTATATCAATCAGTACTATCTTTCTTATTCTAGACCTAAACTTATCATGGAAACAGATTTGCATGATTCACCTTCTATTAGCATCCATTCTATATTACATAGTAAGGTATTAAATAGAAACTTCTTTGTTCAGTCTATTGATAGAGATTTGAAAGAAAGTACAGTACATATAAAACTAAAGGAAGTATGATAAATATACAATCATTTGCCAAAGCTAAGAATACTGGTTCTTCTGGTTCTTCCAGTAAAAGCAGTTCCTCTTAGTCTAGCATCAATAATACTAGCACTTCCATTACAGAAGATACTATTAACATCTTTGCCACTTCTGATTAGGATATGACAGAAGTAATCCAGTCTGCTTTAGATGCAGCATATACATCTGGCAAGAAAATAGTATTTGGTAGTGGAGAGTTTTTAGTAACTAGGGCTGTTTATATCCATGATGGTACGGTTATAGAAGGATAGGGAATCTACAACACTATAATAAGAACCCCATTTATGAAGAAGCCTAGTTACTTTGAAAAAGATACATTGGCATATCAAAAGGCTACTGTGGCTTTGGGATATGTAACTAGAGATAAGAAGAAATATAATACAGCTACTGATGCTAAAAATTGTCCTACTTTGGATTTGAAGAATGGACATAACAGATTTTATTTAGGTGATGGTGCTGTAGGTTATTATGATGGAGATAGAGATAAGAATAAAAACCATCCTTTATATTATCCTAATGATAATAGTGAGGAATGGAAACAATGGGATAAAGAAAGAACTAAGATATAGTCTTAGGGTAGATGGGTAGGCTTAACTGGTCGTGAGAACTATTCTAGAGGTTTAATAAAATCATCCCAGTAGCCTAATCTTACTTATCCTGAAACGTATAAGGTAAATCCAAACGGAACAGCTTTTACTGGTGTGAGAGATATTAGCATAAGTAATATATGTATTACTACAAATTCATCTGATAGAGGTAAAGATGATGCTATCAATTTTAACTATTCACCTTCATCCTTAACTGGTAGTTTGTCTAGCTATGATTCTTCTGTTTTGAATGTATCTTTATCTGATGTATGGTTAAGAGATATTGGCGGTAATGCTTATGAAGCCTATAGAGCAGTTCAGAACTCATTTAAGAATGTAGGAGCATGGAGAGTAGCAGAAAGTGGCTTTAAGATTCTCGGTGTTACTTCTGTGAACTTTACTTCATGCTACTGTAATAGCTGCTTAAATGCTGGCTATAACTTGAAGGGCACTAGCTATTCATCTTTGTAGGCTTGTGCTGCTGATGGATGTGGAGTAGGTTATAAGTTGGATAACTGTAATTCTGTTACCTTATAGGGATGTGGAGCAGAAGCCAGTAGATATACTAATACGTTATCTTTAGATGAAGAAGATGGTGAAATAGATATAGATATATTATATCGAGGAAACTCCTATTTTGTGACGGATAGCAACAGTATAGGATTATATAACTGCTATGCTTTTGCCTTTAGGGGTACTATACTTACATCTGATGATAGTGAATTAGATATACCTGATTATTCAAATACTTCTAGACATATCCACATAGTTAGAAGCAAAGGAGTGATAGCAGAAAACTGCTACCTGAAATCTATGTAGAGAATCAGAACAACACCATTTAGAAATTCTGCTGGTAAATGCAGTATAACCTAGGGTAAGTATGATGAAACTGATTCTAACTGTAGAACTTGGCTGGTTCAAAACTATCTAGTAGGTAAGCAATATGAGATTGTAGAATCTGATGTTAGTCTGGTATCTAATCAGTCTTTGGAAGATTTGAAGGCAACAAACAGTATTAGATGCAGTAATCTGGACTTTCTAGACCCAGGAACAGTAGCTAACCCTAATGGATATGATACAGCAGGGAAAACACTATCTGATAGAGATGGAAATGGTGGATGGACTAGAGTTGTGGATGGCTAGACAATTCCTATAACCATGGAAGACTTTGAAGCCCTTTTCCCTTTAAATGCTACAAAGAAGACTGGTGAGCGTACAACTTACTGGGAATGGCGGCATTCTTTAATATTACTCAGGGTTTATACTGAAACTGTAGGCTAGTAGGAATTTGTGGGTTATAGGGATAAGTAGCCTAGTGGGGCTATAGACTGGAGAACTTTTAACTATTCACCATATAGACTAGATGTGATAAAGGACAGAACAAATACAGATAGATTAGATGGAAATCCAGATAATTGGGGATGTGGTGATTTTATAGAAAGTACATCTAACATTCCTATAGTTAATTATATTCCAGCTACAGTTAATAATTATAGTTTTGGTAGTAGAGTAGCTATAAATAACTAGTATAAGGGAAGTGAAAAGATACAGTCTGATGCTTCTGTAGTTACCATCATGGGTAATTAGACAAAGGAAACGTTAGATCAAAGTGGTAGTGTAATAAGTTCTTCTGATGATGATTTGCTAACCATGAGATTTTTGAAGACTAAGAGTAGGCTAATAGCTGGTACTATGGGATTAGCTATTAAGGATTCTGATAATTATCTGCTGGGTGGTATCAATGCCTATAACACTAAAGATTCTTCTGGTTCAGTAGCATCTGATTTCATGCTATCATTTGGTTAGAAGAATAGTCTTAGAAACATAATTAGTAGAAGAACGTCAGACTATGAAAGCATAGCCCATTTTAGTAATACCAAAGCTACAGACATTCTTTCTTTGCAGAAAGCTGTTAATGAGATTATAACCAGATTAGAAAACCATGGCTTAGTTAATACTTATGTAGCACCACCGATTTAGCCTACATCATTCAGTATAACTACATCTAACTATGATGCTACAGCTAAAACTATTGATGTTACTTATAGCTATACTGCTGGCTATGATGTGTATGGAAGTGGTATCGCATACAGTTCTACTAATACCACACCTACTTATAGTTAGAACCACATAGAAAGTACACTAGATTCACCAGTTACTGTAACGTTGAAATTAGGCAATGGATTAAAGAGATATGTTAGAATCTATTTGAACAAAGCAGAAAATACTTCTTCTGATTCTGATAGAGAATATAGTTAGACTTTTACGATAACAAATAATGGTGTAAGCTGATGAAAGAAAACTGGAAACAACTAGGCTTTAAGGATAAGGCACAATATACTACAGCTATGGTAATGATAGCTAGTGGCATTCTTCTAGCATTCCTTAGCTTCTTATCCATCCATACTATAGCTAGTGGAACACTTATCTATATTGCATAGGCTTTCACTGCTGGAGGTGCTATCTTTGGGGTATCTGTTTACTTTAAGAACTAGCTAATAGAAGCGCATGGTGAAACTATGAATAAGGTGAAGGAGTTGATAGAAGATGTAGTAGATAGAAAGATGAATAATTAATTAGAGTTAATAAGGGCTGGTATCATTTGAGGTATCAGCCTTTTTTGTTATCTTTGCCCAAAAAATATGAGCTTATGATAGATAAAGAATTAGCACTAATTAATGAAATTAGCAGTAAGATGTCTGAAATTAGCAGTAAGTTGTCTAAAATTAGCAATCAAGTGCAAGACATAGCTAATAGCCCTAAATTGGAATATGCTGTAGAAGTAGCTAATACTTTCGAGGGGCATGTGGCTAAGATGTTTGCTTTCAGATTAACAAAGATTGACCAGAGCAGAAAACAGAAGTATCTGGATTCAGTAGAAGTACAAGACACATTAAGGGCTTTTCACTTGGATGCTGAAAAGTTCTGGTATCTTTGTCTGTTTATAAAGGATATAGTAGAAGGCTATGCTGATGGTTATGATGCTATCAGTCCTAGAGAGGAAATAACCCAGCTAGTAGCACTTCTACAGAAAGTAGAATCGGATAAGAATGATAATTCTTTGAGGACTAAAAGCAATGCCCTTCTATCTCTAAAGCTAGGTAAGATGTCTGTAAAGATAGATAATCAGCTAACGCTAGGTATAATCAAAGCTGCTTTGTATGCAATCCTGAAAACAGATAATAGGATGCTAGATGTTGATTTGTTGAACATGACAGAAGTACATAAATCTGTAATATATAAAGTAGCTTGGTTTAATAGGTTTCTTAGTGGATTCTTAAAGGATAAGGTAGCAGATAAGGCTATCTATGATTCAAAGGGTAGTGCTATATCTACTGATAAAGGCTTATTGATAAGCAGAATGATATTTGTACTAGGTATATCGGATGATGAAAGCTTCTTTGAAGAATATCATAAAACAAAAGAGGGTAAAGTTGTTAAGAGTGACCAGCTAAAGGGCTATATAAAGAGGTATAAGAATGTAGAAGTACCAGCACACCAAACACGTTATTTTCTTTAGGGAACAAAAAATAAGCAGTTTTTAGTTCCCAACTGAATGCTTTAAAATCTTTGGAAGGTATTAGAATTTGCCTTATCTTTGCACCCGTCAAATAAAAGCTTTGACTAGTGCAAGCCATTAACAGATGCTGTAGCCCGTGGATTTGCATGAATCAATGTAGGGAGGAATCCAGCGTATTTAAATATGAAGACTTTTAAAGTTAATGGTAGTGATTTTGGGGTAGCATTCTTGGAAGGTAATCGAAACATTAACTCCAACAATGTGAAGAAGATGGAGGTAAGTTTGAAGGAGTTTGGCAAGAACCTGATGCCTATGGTTTATATAAAGGCTGATGATGCTAGACTTAATGGCAGAAAGCTTAAAGATGCTATAGATTGTACTACTGTAGAAGAAGGCAATAGAGCTAACTACATAGTAGTGCTAGATGGACAGCACCGATTTACAGCTGCTGTAAAGATGGAAAAAGAAGGGTTTGATACTTCTGGGCTGCTTTGGGAAGAGTTGAAGCTAGATGAAAATAAAACCATTGAAGAAGCTCTGATAGAGATAAATTCTGTAGGGCAGATGTGGAAGGGTACAGACTACATTAGCGGTTTAGCTTTGAGACAGCCAGAGAATGAGATAGTACAGTTTGCTAAGGAGCTTTCAGACTTTGGAGTAAAAGCAAAGACTATTAATAAGTACCTTCTTTTTGAAGATAAATTCAGCTGGGCTAAACCTGATGAGGATGTTATAAATAAGAAGGCTGATTTAGATAGGGCTAAGAAGATTTGGGATGTAGTTAAGCAGTTCCCTGATAATGTTAATAAAGAGTCTATCATCATAGACTATATAATGAAGGCTGGAGGTATTAAGCACTGGGAAGATGAATTGAAGAATGTAGCTAATGTAGGTAAGGATTTAGATACAAAGCTGAGAAATTTGAAGGTAAATGAAGCTAGACAGCTGTTGAAGAAAACACTAGCTGATTTGTTGGATTTAGGCTAGACTAGTAAAATAGTCATAGAGAGGGTTATCACTTCGGTGGTAGCCTTCTTTTCGTTTATAGGGGTATGGGGTTAAATTTTAAGCATGAAGCCGCTGAAACCCCACGCCACCGATGCTTGTGCGACATTTAAATTTAAAAATTCTTAAAACGGAACATGTTTAATACTTGCTAATACGCTGAATACTAGGTTAGTACATTTGTTTAAGTGTTTTTGCTGTTGTTCATCGCAGAACAGAACGCCATTATGGGCGAGCGATATTTCTCCCGGTTGTGG
>ERZ779922.639-NODE-639-length-29057-cov-4.246707_pt1 | contig 29057 bp, 27 predicted proteins | sample MGYA00511544_ERZ779922 | MGnify/ENA primary metagenome ERZ779922 (study PRJEB29588, sample SAMEA2154516) | human gut metagenome | biome: human gut; feature: human-associated habitat; material: faeces | place: Denmark | collected 2008/2010 ... | reverse complement strand
GGTATCCTGTCCCGCCGGACAGGTCGGCGTCGGCGACAGCTGCGGCGGCAAATACGCTTCCTGCAAATGCGACCCGGCTCTGGTCAGCTGCGCGTCAAATCAGGTCGGACAAGGAGCCAGCTGCGGCGGAAAGTATCAGTCCTGCGTCTGCAAGAGCGAATATATATACAACTCTTCCAACTGTACCTCGCCGCGCTCGGTATCGGGCGCTTCTTGCGGGGGCAAATATACCGGCTGCTCCTGCCCGTCGGGCGTAAGTTCGGGAAGTTACGGCTGTGAAGAATATTACGCTTCCCCCTGCTCTTCGGTCTGCAAGAAAGCCTATGCCGACAACTGCCGCAACCGCACGGCCGTATCGACGCCTTACGGCTGTGCCGAATACTGGTCTGACTGTTCCAGCAAATGCAAAACCGCCTATAATGACAACTGCAGAAACAGGGACGACGTTTCTCATCCCTACGGCTGTGCCGAATATTGGTCAGACTGCCAGTCTAAATGCAAAACCGCCGAAACGGCTTCCTGCGAAAGCGATTTGAAGAAAGATTTTCCGAATGCGGTTTTTGTCAACAATATCGGAGAAGTTTCCAGCTACAGCATGAGTGGCAAACAGGTTGTGTTGATGAGCAATATTTCCGACACTTCCGTTTCTTTATATATCGGCAACGGAACAACCATCTATTCGGCCGATACGACAGGACGTTCGCTGTGCAGCAAAACTTCTCTGAGCGCCAATGTCATTCAGCTGGCCGGCAGCTCAACCATTCAGGCTGATATCACGGCTAAGGAATTTGTCTTCGGCGGCGCAACAGTCAATGTCGGCGGAAACAAACTTACGGCCGACACCGTAACAATCAGTTCGGGAAACAATTATTTTGCCAACGGCAGTCTGATTGCCAACGGCAATATGAATATCAACTCCGATTTTAATTTCGGTTACGGTTCAGCCGGCGGAAAACTTTATGCCAACATTCTGTCGGTTGCCGAAGGCAAAACTCTGACAATATCGGGAACCGGGACAACCGAAATTTACGAAAGGCTGGATATGAATCCGACCTCAAACCTCAACATAACGAACGGAACGCACAACATTAACGTTATGAAGTTCATATCCGGAGCTTCGGCAACCAAAAACGCCGTCAAAATTACCGGAGCCAACGTCTATCTGAACAAAGGCAAACAAGCGTCAACAACACCTTATTACAACGGTGTTATCAACGCATCTTATTCGACCGGCAAATCACAGGTAGAAATTACCCTTTCGGGAAGCGTTCTGGATTTGGGCAGCGGCGAGCTTGAATACAACGAAGGCACAGATGATAGCAAGAAACTGGTTTTCCGGCTGCAAAACGGAAGTACCATGACCAATATGGGCGGTTTGACCTGCTGGGGCGGAAAAGGGTTGAGTTTTATACTTGATGCCGGTTCCAAGTCGTCGATTCAAATGCTTGGCAAAACAAGCACCTGTTCCGGTGCCGAAACGAAATTTTCCGCCAAAAACACATCTCAGCAGGCATCCGTCACTTTAGGCGACGACGCCAGCGGCATCATGGTATTCGCCTGCATGTTCTACCAATCCGGTTCCGGTTATGACTATCTTTGTGGCAGAAGAGCAACCTGTACAAACGTCAATGGCTTATAGCGAGTAACTGTATTTTGAAAGCCCCTCATCCAAGGGGCTTTTTTTAAATACGACAAAAATTATTCAATGCTCATTATAAGTAGATAAAATAACATATATATATCATTATAGGTTGATTTAAATATCAAAATCAGTTATTCTTATTCTTGAGAGGAGAGGCGTGGCGTGAAAGAGACTTTCTTTTCCAGGTTCAGATATTTAACCGGGAAAAAGGTTTCGCTTATGGACAAAGTATGATATCATAAGTACTGTGTAATTTATGTGGAGGTGATGATATGTGTGTCTTTCATAAGGGAATTCCCGCGCTTTTTGCCGTTATACTCGGACTCTGCGCCATTAATCATGCGGAAGCGAAAGTCTGTTTTCTGCCCAACGGAGATTGCGGCGACGACGGCGGTTTCGGTTCCGGCGGCAGCGATTTTTCAATCGATACTTCCAAACAATGCAAAAATGAAGGTTTTGAATTGGTCAATTGCCGCGAAGTCGAAGTCAAATACGGCGTTTGTCCCTATGACGACCGTTATGCGCAAGGATGCAAATGCCGAAACGACTTAGTTGAATGCTCAGACGTTCAGGACGGTGTCGGCGAAAGCTGCGACGGCAAATATCTGTCCTGTCAATGTGACCCGAAACTGGTAAGCTGCGCGTCAAACCAAACCGGACAGGGAGCAAGCTGCGGCGGCAAATACGAAAGCTGCAGCTGTAATGGCGAATATCTATATACTTCCGCCAATTGTTCTTATCCTCGTTCGGTATCGGGAGACAGCTGCGGAGGAAAATATACCGGCTGTTCCTGTCCGTCAGGCGTAAGTGCGGGAAATTATGGCTGCGAAGAATACTACGGTTCGCCTTGTTCCGGCATCTGCAAAAAAGCTTACGAGGACAACTGCCATAACCGAATCGACAACAACTCGGCCTTATACGGCTGTATGAAATATTATAACGACTGTTCAACCAAATGCGAAACGCCCTACAAAGACAACTGCCGAAACCGAACTGAAGTTATTTCAAGCTGTCCGGCCAATGCCGTTTGTTCCTATTTCTCCGACTGCTCCTCAAAAATCAGCTCCTGGTCCTGCAAATCGGGATACACTCTATCGGGAAATACATGTGCGGCAGACGGCTGTAAAATCGGATACATTTACTATACGGACGGCAAATGTTTGCCGGCGGCAAACCATGACAGCGGCAAAACCGTTCTCGGCATCGTCGTTCATATAACCGACGGCGGGCAACACGGCCAAATTATGGCGCCCTGGCCGATTGACGAAAATGGCGGCAGATTGTCAGACAACAGTATAAGAATGAAATGGGCTGTTCCCTATGGCGACATTACAACGCTTACAAATTACGCTTCTCAGTCAACGGCAACAAACGACCGAGACAGCTGCGGCAACACGGCAAAAATTACGGCTAAAGATTCTGCCGACAAGTATCCGGCAGCCTGGGCAACGCGAAAATACGCGCCAACCTCGGCAACTTCGGGAAAATGGTGTCTGCCGGCAGCCGGTATTTTGACTAACATTTACAATAACCTGTCATCCGTGCAGGCCGCAATCGGCAAAGTCGGCGGCGTTGCACTTTTAAGCCATGGCGGAATGTGGTCGTCTTCGGAAAAAGACAGTCAGAACGCCTGGATGCTTTATGTTCCGGCAGGAAGTTCTTTCTATGGTTTGGGAAGCAACAACAAAACAGGAATCGACTACGTTCGGCCGGTACTGGAGTTTTAGAAAGGAGAAAGAAGGCTCCTGTGGTTGGATTGCCGGGCCAAGCCCGGCAATGACAATTTTTTATAACAATCCGTACAGAAAACCCCGATTTTACTCGGGGCTGAATGCCAAGGTGTTGGAACAACACAGCTCCACGCCAATGAGCGTGGTCAAACCGAAGGTTTGTATTCTTAATAGAACCCCCAGTTTTACTGGGGGATATCTATTTTGTTATTTCCTTGCACTTTTCTTTCCTCTTAGTTTCCCCGGTTTGACCGGAAAATCTAAGAGGTTCCCGGGTCGCGCTACGCTTGCCCGAGGATGACACAGAGGGAAGAGCTGCTTCCCACGCTGCGTTTAAACTTTAGAAGTTATAGTTCATTGACGCGGCCAGAATATGAATATCGTTTTCATAATCGGCACGCAGCGAACCGCGGGCAGTATCGCCGTCATGGAAACCGTTCAGCTTAACCTTGCCCTTATCGGCACGAATGTAAGTATAACCGACGTTAAACGTCCATTTGTCATCGTATTTATACTCGACACCGGCCGAATACCACAAGCGGTCGGCATCGGGAATGCGCGGCGTACGATATTCCTGTCCGACGGCGCTCTGGTCGACGGCAAAACCGGCGCGGAGCTTCCACTGGTCATCAACCTTATAGCTGGCACCGATTGAGTAAAAAGTGGTGTCTTTCCATTTTTCCTGCGTAACGTTGTCCAGCCCCTTGTCGCCCTTGATGCGCAGTTCTTCAAACGAAGACCAGTAAGTGCGTCCGAACTCGGCCATGACCGCCCATTTGTCATTGATGTCGTGATAAGCGCCAATCGTCAGGTTGGCCGGCGTGGTCAGACGCGCGGAAATATCCTGGCTGGCCAGATCGCGCATCAGTCCGTCAAATTCAATGTCGCCTTTCAGCTTATGTTTAATCGGGCTGCGGTAACCGATACCGAAACGGGTCTGCGGGGTCAGCTCGTACAAAGCGCCCAGCTGATAACCGATGTCAAAGGTATCGCCTTCCAGTCGCGCCTTGTCTTCGACGCCCGGTAAGACACCGCCGGTATAAGGATTGGGCACGCGGACGCCGTTACGTAATGTCGCCTTGATGTACTGCATCTGGAAACCGGCACCGAGCGAAAGTTCATCGGTGGCTTTGTAAGCGACCATCGGGGTCAGCGTTACCGTCGTTACCTTGGACAAAGTCCCGTGAAAACGGCCGGCCCAGAGATCGTTGTATTTGGTTATCATGCCATAGGGAACATTCAGCGACAGGCCGAGGGTAAAACGGTCGTCCAGCTGTTTGGACATATACATTGCCGGCGCAACGGCAGAATGAACAATATCGCCGGTATAGCCGGAATCCTGAAAGCCCGGAAAGTCGTCGCCGGGGATAACCGTGTCGGCATGCGCCCTTTTGGCACGGGAACGCGGCGCAATCCAAGTACCGCCGACGGAAATTTTGGTGCCTTTGTGGCGGGTCAGCCCGGCAGGGTTAAAGAATGAATAGGAAATGTCTTCCGCTCCGGCAGTAGCTCCCGCAAAGGCATTGCCCTGGGCGGCGGCGGACTGTTCCTTGAGGTTGAAACCGGAAGCAAGGGCATCGGAACAGACAAGAACGGTCCCGACGGCAGTCAAAGTCAAAAGTTTTTTCATAAGTCACACTTTGAGTTGTTGATACATCGCAACATAATGTATGCAGTTCTGCCGTCCGTAACGTAACAATTTGTAACAATCGACAGAAAAGAATGTAATAATTGTTCACAATATGTTACTGATTTCCCTTGTATAACTTCGTATGTTAAAAATCAATCCTTTATTTATCCCCCTCTGGACAAAGCGCAACTTATTATTCTAATTCAATACATTATATATTGTTTTTTAAGCGGCGCGGGAACCTCTCCAAATTATACCTTTACAAAATTTGAGGTTTTTGGTTACATAAGGTATTATTTGTCAATTTCGGAGATTTATATCTTGAAGGACTTCGTACGTTTCTGCCTGAGACTTTTTTTCAGGTGCTTTAAGGTCAGATGCCATATCGACTTTAATGAAAAACATCTGCCCAAAAAAGGCGTTTATGTTTCCAACCATGTTTCTTTTCTCGATCCCGTTCTGTTGTTTGCGTTTCTGCCCGGAAATCCGGTTTTTGCGCTGAACGGCCATCTGTACCGCAAGCGCTGGATACGATTTTTCATGCGTACGGCAGACATCGTGCCTTTTAACCCGATTGAACCGGGCGACCTGAAAAAAATGATTGCAACGGTCGACAGCGGCCGGCTCTGCGTGGTTTTCGCCGAGGGGCGCGTAACCGAAAACGGCGGCCTGATGAAGATTTATGAAGCGCCCGGCCTGCTTGCGGACAAGGCCAAGGCGCCGATTATTCCGGTTTGGATCAACGGCCCGCAGTACGGTTATTTTTCCAAGACCAAAGGCAGGCTGCCGCACCGGCCGCTGCCGAAAATGAAAATCACAATCGGCAAGCCCCGCAGTTTTAAGCTCAAAGACGAACTGCGCCGCCAGCGCGACCATATCAGCAACGAAGTATATATGATTTTGCGCGAAATGTCTTTCGAATGCAATTACAATCCGAACATTTCGCTTTTTGCGCAGCTGATGAAAACCGCCAAGGTTCACTCCAAAAAAGGCCTCTACAAACGCCCCTACTTCGTTGAAGACGTTCAGCGCGTGCCCAACACCTACAAAGACATTATCATCAAATCGTTCGTACTCGGCAAATATTTTAAGCGCCACACGCCGCAAGGCGAGCCCGTGGCTTTGCTTCTGCCCAACTCGATTGCCGCGGTGTGCGCGTTTTTCGGACTTTCGGCCTATGAGCGCATACCGGTCATGCTGAACTTTTCGGTCGGCGCCAAAAACATGGCCTCCATGTGCCGCACGGCGGAAGTGCGCATGGTTATTACGTCGTCGACATTTATCAAAACCGCCAAAATGGAAAGCGTGATTGAGGTTCTGAAAGCCAACGGACTGAAAATCGTTTATCTGGAATCCCTGCGCAAGGAAATCGGCCTGTGGAGCAAAATCAACGCCTATCTGCGTTACAAAATCAAACGCGTTCCGCACAAGGACGGCGGCAACAAAAAAGCGGTCATTCTGTTTACCTCCGGTTCCGAAGGCGCGCCGAAAGCCGTGGTTCTGAGCCATGCAAACATCATTTCCAACATCAAGCAGATGTCGGCGATTGAAACCATCAACACCACAGATACGGTATTTAACGCGCTGCCGATGTTTCACAGTTTCGGCCTGACGGTGGGCACGCTGTTCCCGCTGCTTGAAGGCGCCAAGCTGTTTTTGTATCCGTCGCCCCTGCACTACCGCATCGTGGCGGAAATCGTCTACGAGATCGGCGCGACGATTATGTTCGGCACCGACACGTTTTTCCGCGGTTATGCAAAAATCGCGCATCCGTTCGACTTTCATAACGTCCGTTTCATGTTCGGCGGCGCGGAAGCGGTCAAACCCGACACCCGCAACATGTGGATGGAACGTTTGGGCATCAGGGTTCTGGAAGCTTACGGTTCGACCGAATGTTCGCCGGTGGTTACCGCCAACAACCGCATTTTCAACCGTTTCGGCTCCATCGGCAAGCTGCTGCCGGCCATAAAGTACCGCATTGAACCGGTGGAAGGCATTGAAAAAGGCGGCGAGCTGGTCATCAAAGGCCCGAACATCATGATGGGTTACATCATGCCCGAACATCCCGGAAAGCTGGTGCCGCTGGAAGACGGCTGGTATCATACCGGCGATGTGGTTGAGATTGACGAAATCGGCTTCGTCTACATCAAAGACCGGATTAAGCGTTTTGCCAAAATCGGCGGCGAGATGGTTTCGCTGAACGCCGTGCACGAAATGGTCTGCAAAGCCTACGAGTGGATGGGCGCCGAATTTCAGTACGGCATTGTCGCCGTGCCGCACGAGAGCAAAGGCGAGCAGATTGTTCTGGTAACCAATAACAATCAGGTTACGCAGGACGTTTTGCACTCCTACATCAAAAACAACGGCATGTCGGAGTTGTTTCTGCCGCGGGTTATCCTCTATAAGGACAAGCTGCCCGTATTCGCGACAGGAAAAGCCGACAACGTGACGCTAAAAAAAGAAGTCATGGAAGAGCTGGGGATAATTTCCGCCGCAGCATAAGCAAAAAAAGCCCCTTTAAAGGGGCTTTTGTTTTTCCGGCGGGTCAAATGTAACAATTCGTAATTTTATTTGGTTTGTCAAACCGTACCGAAGATTCAAAGATAAAAGCAGTTAAACAACTGCGGAGATTTGAATATGAAACACGGAAAGAATTTTACGCTCGGCGAATATGTGATTATCAAAAAGCCGGAACTGGTCGAAGTCGGCAACAATGTGCGCATTGCCGACTTCTGCCGCATTTCGTCCGCCTGCGTCATCGGGTCGGACTGCGAGATTGCGCCCGGCACCTACATTGCCGGCGGCGACGGCAAATATACCTTTGAAATGGGCGACTGCTCCAGTCTGGCCGCCGGCGTCAAGGTCTGGCTCAGCAGCAACGACTACGTCAACGAACTGGTTACGCATTCCATTCCCGAGGTCAAGGAGATTCAAGGCAACGTCCGGCTCGGAAAATACACCGGCGTCGGCACCAATTCGGTCATCATGCCCGGCAACGACATTCCGGAAGGCGTCAGCATCGGAGCGCTCAGTTTCGTACCATCCAATTACAAGTTTGAACCGTGGACGGTTTATGCCGGCCGCCCCATCCGCCCCATCAAAAAGCGCAACAAAGAAAACGTTATTAAAACGCTGCGCAAAGCCGGTTATCTGAAGGACTGACAAAATGTGCGGCTTAATCGGATATATCGGAAACAATGCCGTCGCGCCGACGCTGCTGTCCGGACTTAAGAGTCTGGAATACCGCGGATACGATTCCGCCGGCATCGCCTTAAACGACAATAACGAAATTGACGTGTTCAAAGCGGAAGGAAAGCTTGAAAACTTAAGAAAACTGCTGGAAGCGCCAACCTGCAAAAGGCTTGCGCCGCGGCTCGGCATCGGACACATCCGCTGGGCAACGCACGGCAAAGCCACAACCGCAAACGCGCATCCTCACCTTTCCAACGACGGCAGGCTGGTACTGGTACATAACGGAATTATTGAAAACTATCAGGAACTGCGCCGCATGCTTGAGGCCGAAGGATTTGTCTTTCATTCCGAAACGGATACCGAAACGGCGGTACATCTCATAGACCGCGAATATAAAAAACGCGGTTCGCTGGAAGAAGCCGTCATTGCCGGCGTCAAACAGCTTTGCGGCGCCTTTGCCTTCTGCATTATGCACAAAGACGAACCGGACAAAATTATTGCCGTGCGCCAAAACGCACCTCTGATTATCGGTCTCGGACAAGGCGAAAACTTTATTGCCAGCGACATTCCGGCGATTATCGGCAAAACGCGAAACATAATTCACCTGGCGGACGGCGAGTTGGCCGTGGTGCGCCGGGAAAGCGTCGAAGTCAAAAACCTCAACGGCGAAAACGTCATTAAGCCGGTCGAGGAAATTGAGTTCTCGCCCGATGTCATCAGCAAACTCGGCTACAAGCATTTTATGCTGAAAGAAATCAACGAGCAACCGGACATTCTGCGCAAATGTCTGGCCAACCACCTCCCCGCTCCCGACGCGCCGATTTCCGTCGGGGACGCGACCCTGAATCCGGACGTCGAAAAAATTAAGAATATCTGTATCATTGCCTGCGGAACATCTCTGCATGCCGCAATGTACGCACGCACTCTGTGGGAAGAATGGCTGCAACTGCCGGTATGCGTTGAAGCCGCCAGCGAGTACATTTACCGCCGAAACCTGACGGACGAAAACACGCTGGTCATCGGTATTTCGCAGTCCGGCGAAACAGCAGACACCATCAGCGCCATCAGACAAGCGAAAGAAAAAGGCGCGCAGCTGCTTGTGCTGACCAACCGTCCCGATTCAAGCATTGTCCGCTGCTGTGACAATGTGGTTCCGCTCAATGCCGGCATTGAGGTCAGTGTGGCGGCGACCAAGTCATATACGGCTCAGTTGGCTGCCCTGTACTGGCTGGGGCTGTATCTGGCCGAACAAAAATCATCTCTCGACGGCAGGGTGTTGTCGGAAATGAAACGGGATTTGCTGCTGCTTCCGGCTCAAACCGAAGAAATTTTGAGTCACAGCGCAGATATTCAAAAACAGGCGCGCAAACTTTGCAAATTTCGCAGCTTTGTGTATATGGCCCGCGGCATTAATCTGACCTGTGCCCTTGAAGGGGCGCTGAAGCTGAAAGAAATCAGCTATATCAACGCCAATGCCTACGCGGCGGGAGAACTCAAACACGGTCCGATTGCCCTGCTGGACGAAAACATGCCGGTAATGGCGGTTCTCGGACCCGGCGCAACCCTGCCGAAAATGATTTCAAACTGTATGGAGGCCAAAGCCAGAAACGCGCCTCTGGCCGCCGTCATTTCCGAAAAAGAAGCCGCGGCGCCGGAACTGTTTGATTATCTGATTAAGGTACCGCAGACAAACGCTTCGCTGTTTCCGATACTGGCAAACATCCCTTTGCAGCTGTTGGCTTATTATATTGCCGACGCGCTTGGGCGGGAAGTCGATCAGCCGCGGAATCTGGCAAAGTCGGTCACGGTTGAATGACGGCAGCCCCGCTTACTTTTTTATTTTGTCATTGCCGGGCGCAGCGTGGGGAGCAGCTCCGGTGAAGCTGCGAGGCGGCTGCGGTGCAGTCCTGTTGGCGAGCGGTCGAGCGATAGCGAAAACCGCAAGGCTTACAGGACAAACTTGGGAAGCATAACTTGACCATCTCCCCCTTGTTATGTTCGGGCTTGACCCGGCAATCAAGGAGAGAGATGTCCGGCTCAAGGCCGAACATGGCAATGATTATTTTTTCTTTTGATCATTCCCGCGCTCTTTTCTTCTCGCTGTCATTGTCGGGCTTGACCCGACAATCTCTCGGACATCTATGAAAAAAGGCGTTGCAAAATAGCTTTTAGCCTTTATAATCATTTTTGCTTGCGGCAAGGTTTGTCGTAAGCGGAGATTGAACCCTCCTTATAGAAAATAAGAACCTCCTGTGAGGGAGGATGATGCGATATAAGCTGCTTTGCAGTCGAATAAGCACGCTGTCTGGTTACAGTTGTCAACTCCTCCGCTCTCATTTTGAGAGCGGTTTTGTTTTTAACAAAACATGAAGGAGTTGAACATAATGGCAACCAAAAACCACGAAATTATCAAAATCAGGAACGGCATTGCCCGCCAGCTGCGCGAAGCCCGTATCAGCGCGCACCTGTCGCTGGCGCAGGTCGAAAAGCTGTCCGGCATTCCGGCCAATATTATCGACCTGTTGGAAGTCGGCATCAAACCGGTTGACCTCGGCCATCTGCACCAGCTGGCCAAAGCCTACGGCAAGGCAGTCAAAATTACCCTGATATGAAAAAAGCCCCGCAATTGCAAGTCAAGCATAAAAATAATACTGTTATTGCCGGACTTGGAGTCGATAGTTGGCGAGAACGAGCTGTAAGCGAAGTTCAAGGCCTACGGGACGAAAGGGGTCCAACGTAGTTGGGAATTTACACACGGCAATCCAGAGACCTCCGGGTCAAGCCCGAGGGTGACAAGGGGAAGAAAATGATACTGTCATTGCCCGGCTTTTTTTCTTTTTCGTCATTCCCCGGCTTGACCGGGGAATCTGTAAGGGAGATTGTCCGGCTCAAGGCCAAACATGACAAAGAAAAAAAGCCCCTCTTTTGAGGGGCTTTTCTGCAAATCAGGGCAACAGCGGCGACCAGGCCGGATCTGAAGCCTCGGCCGGCGTCACAATCATCCGCTCGTTATATCCGGTCAAATCGATTGAATACAGCTTGACCGGCGCATTGCTGCGAGAATTCCCCTTATCCTGGCGGAAATACATCAACACGCGGCCGTTCGGCGACCAGGTCGGCCCTTCGACCAGATAGCCGCTGGCCAGCAAACGCTCGCCGCTGCCGTCCGGATACATAACGCCGATATAGAACTGACCGTTGGCCATTTTCGTAAAGGCGATATAATCGCCGCGCGGCGACCACACCGGCGTCGCATAACGCCCGGTACCGAAACTGATACGGTGCACGTCGGAACCGTCGGCATTCATAACATAAAGCTGCTGATTGCCGCCGCGGTCGGAGTTAAACACAATCTGGCTGCCGTCGGGCGAATAGCTCGGCGACGTATCAATGGCCGGACCTGAAGTCAGCTGTTTGCTGGTGCGGCGTTTTAAATCCATCTCGTAGATATTGGTGCGGCCGTTGTTCGCATAGCTCAGCAGAACCTTGCTGCTGTCCGGAGAAAAACGCGGCGCAAAGGTCATGCCCGGAAAAGATCCCAGCAGTTCCTGACGGCCGGTTTCAATATCCAGAATATAAACTTTCGGCATGGAACCGGCATAAGACATATAGGTCACTTTCTGCAGATTCGGCGAAAAACGCGGCGTGAGAGCCATCGCGGCGCCGGAAGTTAAAAACTTGTGGTTTTCGCCGTCCTGATCCATAATCGCCAGCCGCTTGACGCGCTTGGTCGCCGGCCCGGTTTCGGAAACATAAACAATCCGGGTGTCAAAATAACCCTTCTCGCCGGTCAGACGCTCATAAATGGCGTCGGCAATCACATGGGCTACCCGGCGCCAGTTGTCTTTGGTTGTGGTAAAAGACTGGCCTTTGAGCTGATTCTCGGCATAAACGTCCCACAGGCGAAACTCGACCCGCAGCGTGTTCGGATTCACTTCCTTGACGGCACTCTGTACCAGAGCATGCGCATTAATTGCCTTCCAGTCGACAAAGTTCGGCTGCTCGTCCACCGAAGTAAGCTCCTGAATATAGCTGTTTTCGGGAATAATGCGGAACAGCCCCGAACGCTCCAAATCCGCGATAACCACGCTGCGGATTTTGCCGGCATACTGGCCAACCCAGAAACCTTCGTGAATCATCTCGGGAAAAGCCAGCGGCAGCGGATCGCGCATTGCGCCGTTGACGTCGATTTGCAGTTCGGCTTTAGCCGGGGTTACGACCAAACACATAACGAGGGCTAAAATATATTTTAATTTCATTATATCACCTATGAGAAAAAGAATTTTACTTGAGCAGAATAGTAGTATAATATTCTTAAAAATCAATTAGCAAATAGCTGTATTTTTAAGAATTAAAAGAGGTAAGACTTGGATATCCGCGAATTTAAATCAGCCCTTAAACCCTACCGGGCGCTCATCGGTTTCGACTACGGCGCCAAACGTCTCGGCGTCGCCGTCTCCGACCTGCTGCTGACCGTTGCCACGTCACATAAAATCATCCAGCGCGGCAGCTGGGAAAAAGATCTGGCCGAAATCAGCCAAATCCTGTCGGAAAAGGAAATCGGCGGCATGGTCTTCGGCCTGCCCCTGCAAATGAACGGCGAAGAGGGAGAAATCGCCAAAGAAGTCCGCGCCTTTGCCGAAAAGCTGCAAAAAGCAACCGGCCTGCCGGTCTTTTTCTGGGACGAAAGATTATCGTCATCAGCCATGGAAAACTTTCTGATTAAAGAAGTCGACATGTCCCGAAGCAAACGCCGCAAAGTTCTCGATTCTTCTGCCGCCGCCTACATTCTGCAAGGTGCACTCGATGCCCTCCGCTTTGTCTGAACACTTACCTCCCCGACATTTCGTATTAGTCCTCCGTTATACAGATTTCGCAAAAAGCCCGGAGTGTAAGAGAAATAATTTTATTTTACCCGCTAATCCTGTATTAGTTCCCCGTTATACGAGGTTTTTACTTGTCGCCGATACGCAAAGCCTCAATAAACGCCGATTGGGGAACTTCAACCTTGCCGAACTGGCGCATTCTGAGCTTGCCTTTTTTCTGCTTGTCCAACAGCTTGCGCTTACGGGTAACGTCACCGCCGTAACACTTGGCCGTCACGTCTTTGCGCAGCGCTGAAATCGTTTCGCGCGCCACCACGCGCCCGCCGATGGCCGCCTGAATCGGAATTTTGAACAAATGCCGCGGAATCAGATCTTTCAGACGCTCGCAAATCTGCCGTCCGCGCGATTCCGCTTCCGAACGGTGACAAAGAAACGCCAGCGCGTCAACCGGTTCTTCGTTAATCAGAATCTGCACTTTAACCAGGTCGGATTCCTCATAGCCGGTCAGCTCATAGTCAAAGCTGGCATAACCGCTGGTAATCGATTTCAGACGGTCATAAAAGTCAAAAACGATTTCGTTCAGCGGAATCTGATAAACCACCATAGCCCGGCTGCCGACATAGGTCAGCTCATGCTGTTCGCCGCGGCGTTCGGTACAGAGTTTGAGAACCGCACCCAGATATTCGTCCGGCACCATAATCGTCGCCTTGACCATCGGCTCCTCAATCGACGCCACCTGCGACAAATCAGGCATATCGGCCGGATTGTGCAGCGTTATCGTTTCGCCGTTGGTCATGTGGATTTTATAAGCCACCGAGGGTGCCGTCGTAATCAGGTCAAGATCAAACTCGCGCCCCAGCCGCTCCTGAATAATTTCCATATGCAGCAGCCCGAGAAAACCACAGCGGAACCCCAACCCCAAAGCGGCCGAATTTTCGTTCTGATAATCGATGCTCGCATCGTTGAGCTTCAGCTTGGCCAAAGCGTCTTTCAAACTCTCGTACTGACTGCTGTCAACCGGAAAAATCGAACAGAACACGACCGGCACCGACGGCTTAAACCCGTGCAGAGGCGCGGCGCAGGGATTTTTGTTGTCGGTAATCGTATCGCCGACCCGGCAGTCGCTGACGCTCTTGATGCTCGCGGTCAGAAAACCGACCTCCCCCGGATACAGCGCCTCAATGTCCTGCATTTTCGGCGTAAAAATACCGACTTTTTCCACCTGATAAGTCGCGTTGCTGCTCATCATCCTTATCTGCATTTTCTTTTTCAGCACGCCGTCCTTAATCCGCACCAGAATTACCACGCCCAAATACGGATCATACCAGCTGTCAATCAGCAGCGCCTGCAACGGCGCTTCGGCACTGCCCTGCGGCGCAGGGAGCCGATGAACAATCGCCTCAAGCAGATCCTTCACGCCCAAACCGGTCTTGCCGGAAGTTTCTACCGCGTCGGAGGCATCCAGCCCGATGACGTCTTCAATCTGCTGCTTGACCCGCGCCGCATCCGCGGAAGGCAAATCAACTTTGTTTAACACCGGAACGATTTCATGATTGTTGTCCAGCGCCAGATATACGTTAGCCAATGTCTGCGCTTCGACGCCCTGGGTTGCATCCACCACCAGCACCGATCCCTCACAGGAAGCCAGCGAACGCGAAACCTCGTAAGAAAAGTCCACATGTCCCGGCGTATCCATCAGATTTAACTGATAGGTTTTGCCGTCGTCGGCCTTATAGTTCAGCCGCACGGTCTGCGCCTTGATAGTAATGCCGCGCTCTTTTTCGATGTCCATGGAGTCCAGCACCTGCTCGGTCATTTCGCGGCGTTCAAGTCCGCCGCAGTATTCAATCATGCGGTCCGCCAGCGTCGACTTTCCATGGTCAATATGGGCAATAATGGCAAAGTTTCTGATTAAATTCAAATCGGTTGTCATCTTTTTTACTGTTTCCGTTTAAAAATTTTTCTTGAGTAATAGATAAATGAAAATCTCGGATTAAGCAATATAATATTGATTGAATTATCAATTTGTGCTTATAATAGGAAGAAACCAGCTAAGGAGGGCGCCATGAAAAAAATGATTGACATTCCGTTCGGATCTTCCCGCTATGACGACTTGGTCGAACTCCGCTACAAAGTCCTTCTCGAGCCGCTGGGTCTCAAATTTCTGGACATGCACCGCGACAAGGAAGCCGGCTATCTTCACATCGGCTGCATCGAAAGCCTGGACGACGCCTTGGTCGGCGGACTGATTCTGGCACCGGTCAACAACGAAGAAATCCGCATGATGCAGGTTGCTGTCGACAACCGTTATCAGGGCGAAGGCATTGGCCGCGAAATGGTAAAATACGCCGAAAAACGCGCCAGAGAAGCCGGCTATTCGCGTCTTGTCATGCATGCCATGCTCTCAGTCGTCAACTTTTACGAAAAAATGGGCTATCGTCAGGAAGGCGAAATCTTCGAAGATCAGGGCATCACTTTTGCCCGCATGGTCAAGGACTTAGCCTAATGGACAAATTTTATACAAAAATGTTGCTTTTTAAGAAAATATAAACTAAGATAAGGTCATAGTCTTTTCTGAACAGGAACGGAACAATGGCCGAATACAGCATACAGGACAAACTCATCCTTAACCGTACGGCCGCACTGTGCCGCGAATACCGCTTTTACGAATCCCGCCGGGACATTGTTCAAACTGCCGGCCTGCCCCCGGAAACCGCGAAACTCTCCATCTCCGAACTCAGGCAGATTATCGATTCGCGCATTGCCAATAAGGTCACGCCTCCGGTCGTCGGCGAAATGCTGAGAATAGAAAGCACTTTTCGCCATATCCGCGACATTCACAACTACAATTGCCGGCAGGCAGGTGCAGTCATCGGACAATTGGACCGTACGCTCCCCTGTCTGGACAACAAAAACCTCTGGTTTGCCATCCGCAAAATGGAACAAATTTACCATCTCGGCGGTTATGAGCATTTTCGCTACAAACTGAACGAACACCCCAAGGCCGTCGACAAAGTGCGCTTGCTCAACCGTATGCTCAAAAACAAAAAGAATCCGCTGCCGGCTCCAAACTATGCCGAAGAAATCAAAAGGCAAATCAGTACGGAAGGTATTCGAACCATTAACGAAGAACTGAAAAAAACAAAATCCGCCGCAGAAAAAATCCGCCTTAACGAAGAAAAAATCTACCTGATAGACAACAGCGGCTGGAGCCGCAGCCAGCGCTTTTTGGCAAAGAACCAGACTTACAACGCATTATACGGCATTCATTCTCAAATCGGCAATGACAACAAGGCCGCACAGGCTCTGGAAAAATGCACCCGCTTCTTCTCCGCTTATCAGAAGACGCTGCAGTTTAATCCCGAATACCGCCGCAGGCAGGCCTACGAAGAATGGGAATATAAATAAAACCCCGCTCAAAGCGGGGTTTGTCTTACCCATCCGAACAGTTAATTCAAAAGGGTAATGTTGCCGGCAGCCTTGCGGCCGCGGTCGTCATAAATGTCAAAATTGACCCGCGAACCTTCGGACAAACTGCGCAGTCCGGACTTTTCCAATGCCGTAATATGAACAAACACGTCTTTTTCTTCGCCGTCGGGATTAATAAAACCATAACCTTTTTTGTTGTTAAACCACTTAACCGTACCTCTTAGCATTGTAGATTCCTCGCAAATTATTAAACACAAGTGTTAAATCGTTCCGCCCCAAAGACCGAAACCGAAGAATCATATAATCCGCCGTCAAAGAGTTTAAACTGACAAAAAGTTTTAAATTTTAAAATACCAAATAAAAAACCTCGGAGAACGGGGAAAATAATAAGGATTTATTTTACCTGCTAATCCTGTATCATTTCCCCGTTATACGAGGGTTTCCCTAGCGGGTAAGTTTCCTGTACTTAATGGCATGCGGTACCAGGGCATCGTCGCCGAGACGGCGTTTCTTGTCTTTTTCGTATTCCTCAAAGTTTCCTTCAAACCATACGACCTGACTGTCGCCCTCATAAGCAAGAATATGTGTTGCCAGACGGTCCAGGAACCAGCGGTCATGGGACGTAACCAGCACGCAGCCCGGATATTCCATAATGCCTTCTTCCAGAGAACGCAGCGTATCGACGTCAAGATCATTGGTCGGCTCGTCCAGCAGAATGACATTGGCGCCTTTTTTAAGCATTTTGGCCAAATGTACGCGGTTGCGTTCGCCGCCGGAAAGCTGCCCGACTTTTTTCTGTTGGTCGCCGCCCTTAAAATTGAACTGTCCGACATAAGCGCGCGACGGCATTTCCTTTTTGCCGAGCTGTATCATGTCCAGACCGTCAGAAATTTCCTCCCAGACGTTTTTGTTCGGATCCAGCTCGTCGCGGCTCTGATCGACATAACCGAGGTCAACCGTCTCGCCGATTCTGATTTCGCCGGCATCCGGTTTCTCCTGCCCGGTAATCATGCGGAACAAAGTAGTCTTGCCGGCGCCGTTCGGACCGATAATACCGACAATCGCACCCTTCGGAATCTTGAAGGACAGATTATCAATCAGCAGACGGTCGCCATAACCTTTGGAAATGTTGTTGGCTTCAATAACCAAATCGCCGAGCCTGTCGGTCATCGGAATATTGATGTGCGCCTGCGTGATTTTGTCTTTGGTCGCCGCGTTCAGCAACTCGTCATAGGCATTGATGCGCGCTTTGGACTTCGCCTGACGCGCTTTCGGATTTTTGTGAATCCATTCCAGCTCGTTGGCCAGCGTTTTCTGACGCGCGGTTTCCTCACGGGCTTCCTGTTCCAAACGTTTCTGCTTCTGTTCCAGCCAGGACGAATAATTCCCCTCATAAGGAATGCCCTGACCGCGGTCAAGCTCCAATATCCAGCCGGTAACATTGTCCAGGAAGTAGCGGTCGTGCGTAACCATAACCACGGTTCCCTTATATTCTTTAAGATGATTTTCCAGCCAGGCCACCGATTCGGCGTCCAAATGGTTGGTCGGCTCGTCCAAAAGCAGCATGTCAGGTTTCTGCAACAGCAGACGGCACAGAGCCACGCGGCGTTTTTCGCCTCCGGAAAGTTTGGTAACGTCGGCATCGGCCGGCGGACAACGCAAAGCGTCCATTGCAATCTGAATGGTTCGTTCAAAATTCCAACCGTCACAGGCATCGATTTTTTCCGACAAAGCGGCCTGCTCTTCTATCAGGGCATTCATTTCGTCATCGCTCATCGGCTCGGCAAACTTGGCAGAAACTTCCTCAAAACGTTTCAGCAGGTCACGGGTTTCGCCCAGTCCGTCCATAATGTTTTCCATAACGTTTTTGTTTGGATCCAGTTTCGGCTCCTGCTCCAGATAACCGACCTTAACGCCGTCGGCCGCCCAGGCCTCGCCGTTAAACTCCTTGTCCACACCGGCCATAATTTTCAGCAATGTAGATTTACCGGCACCGTTCACGCCCAGCACGCCGATTTTGGCGCCCGGCAGAAACGACAGCGTAATTCCCTTGAACAGTTCCCTGCCGCCCGGAAAAACCTTGGTTAAATTCTGCATAACGAAAATATACTGATATGATGCCATTTTATACTCCTGAAATTAAATGTTTGCCCCGAGTATAACGGAAATTTATCAAGTTGCAATCTTAATATTTTCAATCTATAATTACCTTTACAGCCACGGAGAAAAACATGGAAAACCGCCGTCCTTTCAGAAAAGAACAAAGTCTGGCCGTTCAAAAGGAAATCTATGCTGCCGTTCCCGAAGAACGCCGAAACGAACTGGCGGCGCTTTATGCCTGTCTGGACTACCGGAACTATTCGCCGGTCAAACGCTTTGAAAAGGCCTCCGGACTGCGGGGCATTTATCACAATTACAAATTTCCCGAAGACATGAACCCGCTTGAATACGAAGCGCTTATGAAGCCGATGCGTATATACGAAGTCATCGAACGCGGAATGAATCCGGGCACCGACACTCTGGCCGCCGACTTGCAGAAAACCAAGCCGCAAAGTCTTTTTGCCGTCCGCAGAATGTATCAGGAACTGGTTGACCTCAATCCCGAACTGAAAGAAGCCCGCGTTTCGCCCTCTCGGGTCAGAAGCTATGTCGCGGTCATTTCGGGTGCCTGCTCCGGCTTTCCGCCGGAAGACATTATCGAATTCAGCCGTGCCGAAGGCGCGGACAACGACCGCCTGAACGAAGAAAAACGCCGTTTTTCCCAGCTCGTCGAAAGACGCACCGGCCGACGCGGCCCCGACAATATGCCCCTAATCGAAAACTGGTGCCCTTCCGAAAAAACCCGCCGCCGGATTTTACGGCTGCTTGACAACCGTGACCAAAAACGCGCCGTATCTCTCGACAGCGGCGGTTTTTATTCTTTTCTGGCTGACCGGGGTTGGTTTAACGATTAGTTTTCCACCGGCTTTTAATATGGCCGATACCGGCGTCCTCCGCCGGTTCCGTCCGGCGTACCTCAGCCGGACGTTCCGAAACGGCTGCCGGCGCGGCAATTTCAGCCGACGACGGCTGATAAACGGCTTTGACTTCCGACGAACTTCCCTCCTGTTTTATTCTGATTTCGCCGACATTCTGCCGGCCGCCGCCGTTATAAATCGCTTCGGCGTCAACATCCGCGTCCTTATTGTAAACCAAGGTCGCGTCATAGGGCTGCCGCGGCGTTACCAGCGTACCGTCCGGCATTTTAATCGTTCCGTCCCTGTAAAGCGTGGCTTTGAAAATGTCCTGATTGTCAAAACGGCGGTTAATCACGTCACATTCGAAAAAACCGTCCATCTGCTTGGAGATATAAGCGTTGGCTTTAGCCTCGTTATAGGTATAAACCGCTTCCGACTGCATTTTGTCGCTCGGGGCCTTGGAAATGAGAATCGCCCGAGCCAGCAGTTCGAAAGTGCCGTATTTGGAAGCGCCGCAGGCCATTCCCTGCCCGGCCACAACTCCCAGCGCCTTCACTTCGTCCAGATAAGGCATCTGCGCCTGCGCCGAAAACGCCCAGAACATGCCGATAACCGCCCAAAAGCCCGAATATTTCACTTTTTCCTCACTATCCAGCAATTTTCTCATTGACATTTAGTATCATTTAGCATATTTTGCGGACAAGTCAAAGATAAAAGGATTGTTTAAAATGAAAATTTATAGCTCTTTAAAATCAAAAAAAGTACGCGATAAGGACTGCAAGATTGTCCGCCGCAAAGGCCGCGTCTATGTCATCAACAAGAAGAACCCGAAGCTGAAGGCTCGCCAGGGTTAATTCGGATGAGATTTTTGAAAAGTTAAAAACCTGCTTGATTCAAGCAGGTTTTTTTAATGCAGCACCTAACCGACATACAAATATGAAAACCCTTTTTGCCGCTGCCAAACAAAAAGCGCCGAATCCGGCGCTTTTTCTGCAAAGACAACTTGGTCTCTTATTCCACATAAACCGTATGCAGCATGTTTGTACGCCCTTTTTTGCCGAGCGGAAAACCGGCCGTGATGATAATATGGTCGCCGGACCGGGCAAAACCGTTTTCCACCGCGATTTTAACCGCAATATCCTCAATCTTGTCAAAGCTTTTGAAACTCTCTTTGTTCACAAAGCTCTTGGCTCCCCAGACAATTCCCAAACGGTCGGCAACCTTCGGTTCGGACGTAATCGCCAATATCGGCAGATTCGGACGCTCGCGCGCGGTCAAAAACGTCGTCAGTCCCGAAGACGTATAGGTTACGATACAGGCGACCTTCTTCAAAATAGACGAAATGTCGCTGGCCGCAAAAGTAATCGAATCTGCTTCGCCCGAACAACAGTTGTTCAAACGCGAATTTTCCATCAGCTTAAAAAACAACGGGTCGGACTCAACCTGCGTAATGACCGAATTCATCATTTTGACCGCTTCAACCGGATATGCGCCGGCCGCCGTTTCTGCCGAGAGCATAACCGTATCGGCACCGTCATAAACCGCGGTTGCCACATCCGAAACCTCGGCACGGGTCGGGGTCGGCGCCTTAATCATCGATTCCAGCATCTGGGTCGCAATAATGACCGGACGCGCATATTTGCGACAAGCCGTGACGATTCGCTTTTGCAAAACCGGCACCGTCGGCAGCGGACATTCAACGCCCAAATCGCCGCGGGCAACCATAATACCGTCGGAAAGCTTGATAATCTCTTCCAAATCGTCAATCGCGCTCGGCTTCTCAAGCTTGGAAATAATCCAAGCCCGGTCACCGATAAGTTCGCGGGCTTCGCGCACATCGTTGGCCGACTGCACAAAAGAAAGGCTTATCCAGTCAAAACCGAGCTTCAACGCAAATTCCAAATCATTGCGGTCTTTTTCGGTAATCGCTGAAATCGGCAGCTTTATGTTGGGCAGATTGACACCCTTATGCCCGGAAAGCGGACCGCCGACCAAGACTTCAGTCACGGCGCGGTTTTTGCCGCATTCCTTAACCAGCAGCGCAATATTGCCGTCGTTCAGCAACAGCTTTTCGCCGGCTTTCAGCGCTTCGAAAATTTCCTTGTGCGGCAGTTCGACACGGCTTTCGTCTCCCGGTTCATGCTCCATGTCCAGCACAAATTTCTGCCCCTCTTTCAGCATAACGCTGCCGTTGCGAAACTCGCCGACGCGCAGCTTCGGCCCCTGCATGTCCGCCACCAGAGTAATATGGCGGTTCTTTTCCTTGGAAAGCTTGCGCACGATTTCAAAACGCTCTTTATGCTCGGCATGAGTGCCATGGCTGAAGTTGAAGCGGAAAGCATCGCAGCCCGCATCGATTAACTTTTCGATTTGTTCTTTGGAAGCCGAAGACGGACCGATTGTCGCCAAAATTTTCGTATGTGTTTTCTGTGGCATTTTTTGTTTCCTTATCTATTAAGCTTTTTTATGAGCCGGATAATAGCAAAGATATATTAAAAAAGATATTACTTTTAAATAAGATTTGAACAAATTATTACTTGTCAAAAAGCGGAGATTTTGCTAGTTTCAATGCAATTAATTTTATTAACAGGAGAAAGAAAATGACTGAAGTTGGCGGCATTGCCGTAGACAGACTGCGTTCCCTGATTGAACGCATTGAACGCTTGGAAGAAGAAAAAAAAGCCATCGCCGGAGACATCCGTGACATTTTTGCCGAAGCCAAATCCGCCGGCTTCGACGTAAAGGTCATGCGAGAAATTCTCAAACTCCGCAAAATGGACGCCGCCGACCGCGACGAAAAGGAACTTCTCCTGGAAACCTACCGCAAAGCCTTGGAAATCTAGCTAAAAAGCTTTCGGCCATGATCTGTCTCCCGGAATTTTATCTGTTCAATCTCCGGGAGGCAGATCATACAAAGTTTTTTTATACAGTAAATTTTCTCCTTGTGGTATGGTTAGTTTCGCCGCATTTAGATATCAAATTGTCATCGGCTCAGTTGGAATTGTACCTGTCAAAATCTTTAGTATACGCCCTAAGCACCTAAACCAAAGATATTTAGCCTTTGTGAACACATCAGCAAAAGGGGGGGCTGATAAGACTTAATATATAATTATATAGTTTAAACAACCTGACTTTATATACTCTTTTTTCAAAGAAGAGAAAACAGTTTACATTCGGGATTTTTCTTGTTATCTAGAAAAACTATGCTCGAAAAAGTTATACAGAAATATATAAAGGTTGATGAAATCCATACCGTGGCATATCGCGAATACGGCAATCCGCAAGGGATTCCCGTATTAATGTTACATGGCGGACCGGGAGGGAGCATTAACTATCAGATAATTGAACTGATTGATCTAAACTTTTTCCATTTGTTTACGATTGATCAACGCGGTTGCGGACAAAGTACTCCCAAAGGTGAATTGCGCGCTAATACCACCGAGCATCTCGTGAACGATATTGAAAAAATCCGCCAAGCAGAAAAGCTTGACAAATGCATCATTTTCGGTCGTTCATGGGGAACAGTTCTCAGCTTGATGTATGCGTTGAAATATCCTCAAAATTGCCTGTTTATGATATTGCGTAGCATTTTTTTAGGACGTAATACAGACGAAACATGGACGTTTGAGCAATCAAAAACAAAATATCCTTTACAATGGCAACAGTTCAGTGAAGGTCTGACTGCTCCTAAGCCGCTTAACGAGCAATTTTATGAAAAAGTTTTTTCACAGGATACGGCAACAGCACTTCTTTACAGTGGACGTATGACGCACTATTTTGGCATTTTAGCTACCAATGAAACGAATGCCCCGACAATACCGGAAACAAACGATAATTTACTTGCCAATCGTATTTTTCTGCATTACAGCGTCCAACACTACTTTTTTAAAGATTCGTTTTGGGAGCAGAAACTGTCGGAACTTGATGCAAACAACATTAGCGGTGTTATTATTCATGGTGAACAGGACAGTGATTGTTTAGTTGAACAGGCCCGTTATTTGCATAAAAAATGGAAAAACTCCACTCTTATTATCGAACCCGCTGCAACACATTGTGATAATCAGCCGGAAATTCGCAAACAAATTAAAAACGTGTTTGATTTGCTGAAAAAACGATTCGAATAATACACACTCGTTTTTCCTTAAATTCGTCGCTTTATTCGTCTTTCCTCTCTGATCACTTCAATATTAAAAATTATCCTGAAAATTGTTATCGCAATTTTCAGGAATTTTTTGCCCGCCCAATTTCCAATCAGGCGGATCACAGAAGAGGCTTTTTTTACAGCCGAAACACAATTCCCGCGGCCGCGCCGCCCAGAATGAAAATGACCGGATGCAGCTTGTGCCAGCGGTGCACGACGACAAACGACGCCAAAGCGATGACGCCGGTTTTAATGTCGGTTATCGCCAGCTCGGCCAGAATATAACCTGCATATAAAATCAGCGCCAGAACCGCCGGACGAATGCCGAGCAGAATATTCTGAAAAGTCAGACAGCTCTGATACTTCATTACATATTTGCTGATAAGAACAATAACGACCAGAGACGGAAACACCAACCCCAAAGTCGCCGCCAAACCGCCCCAGATGCCCGCGGCGTTAAAACCACCATATGTTGCCATATTAACCCCGATGGGACCCGGCGTCGATTCGGAAACCGCAATCATATCGGCCAGCTGCTGTTTGCTGAACCAGTCATATTTATCGGTCAGTTCCATCAGAAAGGGTATGGTTACCAAACCGCCGCCGATCGCCAGCAGCCCGATTTTGCAAAACTCCCAAAACAAAACCAGATAAATCATTTGCGCACCCATTTTAAATAAGCCGGCCCGATTACCGAAGCTGTCAAAATAACGGCAATCGGACTAAAATGCAGAAAAACCAGCAGAAAAAGGCTCAACACGAAAACAGCCAGACCGATTCGGCCATGAACGCCTTTCTTCCAAAGTTCAACGACAGCTTCCGCCACCAGCGCCACGACCACGATTCGAATTCCGGCAAAAGCCTGCGTCACATGAGAATCATACATAAAATTCTGCAAAACCGCAGCAATCAGCGTAATGATGATTATCGAGGGCGCCACCACGCCAAAAGTCGTCAACACCGCTCCGGTCACGCCGCGCAGCTTATAACCGACAAAAGTCGCGGTATTAATGGCAATAATTCCCGGCGTGCATTGCCCGATAGAATAATAGTCCAGCAGTTCTTCATCGGTTACCCACCGGTTCTTTTCCGCCACCTCGGCACGAAGCAGCGGCAGCATTGCCGCACCGCCGCCGAACGTAAACAGTCCGACGCGGAAAAACGTCCAAAACAAATTCCAATAACCGGCCATTTCGCATCTTTCCCTGTGAATGAGTTTAAAACAGTTTGTCTAAAACCTATATAGTAAGATAAGCTTTCAATATCGTTAAAAACAACGGAGACCATAATGATTATTTCCATTCCCCGGGAACGCCGCAACGGAGAAACCCGTGTTGCCGCAACGCCGGAAACCGTTCGCCGATACGTTTCCCTCGGCTTTGCCGTGCGCGTTGAGCAAAACGCCGGCCGGCTGTCCGGGTTCCCTGACGAAACCTATCGGCAGGCCGGAGCCGAAATTGTCGCAGATACGGCCGCGCTTTGGAAAGGTGCCGGTTTAATTCTTAAAATCTGGGCGCCGCAGCCGGAAGAAGATGCGTACCTTTTCCCCGGCCAGACAATCGTTGCCAACTTTCAGGCGCTTGACAACCGTGAACGCGCCGCCGTTTTCGCCGCCCGGCGGACAACCTGTTTTGCCTTGGAACTGATACCGCGCATTTCCCGCGCCCAAAGCATGGACATCTTAACATCACAAAGCAATCTGGCCGGTTACAAGGCCGTGTTGAAAGGCGTCAATATGCTTGACAGGGCTTTGCCGATGATGATGACCGCCGCCGGCACTGTACCGCCGGCCAGAGTTCTGATTTTAGGCGCCGGCGTTGCCGGGCTTCAGGCCATTGCCACAGCCAAACGTCTCGGCGCGCAGGTATATGCCGCGGACGTCCGGCCGTCGGTTAAGGAACAGGTTGAATCTCTCGGCGCCCGTTTTGTCGACGTCGAAAATGAGGAAAATTTCGAAGACAACGGCGGTTACGCCGGAGAAACCTCCGCCGCCTATCAAAAACGCCAGCAGAAAGCCGTGGCCGAACAACTCGCCAAAACCGATCTCGCCGTCACGACCGCTTTGCTTCCCGGCAAACCGGCGCCGCGGCTGATTAGCGCGGAAATGCTCCGCAACATGCCCGAAGGTTCGGTCGTCGTCGACATGGCCGCGGCGGCGGGCGGAAACGTCGAGGGTTCCCAAGACAACCAAACCGTCCGTATCGGCGGCGTTACCGTCATCGGCGATTCCAATCTTGCCGCCGGCGTTCCTGCCTCGGCCAGCACGTTGTTTGCCAGAAATGTTTTCAATTTTCTAAATGCCATGTACAACCCCGAAACCCAAAACATAACTTTCGACTTTGCAGACGAACTCGTTGCCAAGACCTGCATCTGCAAAGACGGACAACTGACAGGAGCGCTCAAATGATTGACATCTGGATGCTGTTTACCATACTGGTTCTGGCCTGTTTCGTCGGCTACTTTGTCGTTTGGGGTGTTACGCCGGCTCTACATTCGCCGCTGATGAGCGTTTCCAACGCCATTTCGGGTGTCGTCATTGTCGGCGCACTGATCACGGCCGGCACGCCGGAAATGAGTTCGCACAAAATTCTCGGCCTGATTGCCGTCGTCTTAGCCTCAATCAACATTTTCGGCGGTTTCGCCGTATCACAGCGCATGCTCGAAATGTTCAAGAAGAAAAACCGTCGTCCCGGGGAGAAAAAATAATGACCGCCGCTTATGTTTCCGCAGCTTACCTGCTTTCCAGCATTCTGTTCATCTTGTCGATTCGCGGTCTGGCTTCGCCCGACACTGCCCGGCGCGGCAATATTCTTGGCATGCTTGGCATGGCCGTTGCAATATCGGTTACCGTTTACTCGCCGACTGTCAGCGAATATGCCTGGATGCTTGGCGCCATTGCTCTGGGCGGCGTCATCGGCGTCTGGTTTGCCCTGAAAGTGAAAATGACCGCGCTGCCCCAGATGATTGCCGCATTCAACGGCCTCGGCGGCTTGTCTTCCGTTTTCATCGCGGCCGCCGAAATCGTTTCCGGTTCACGGACTTATCTTGAAACGTCGCTCGGCCTGCTCATCGGCGCCGTAGCATTTTCCGGTTCGGTTATTGCCTTTGCCAAACTTCAGGGACTGATGTCGCCAAAAGCCGTCGTCTTCCCCGGACAACAATTGCTGAACCTTGTTCTCGGCCTGTCCGTCGTCGCACTCTGCGTGCTCTTTATTTTCAGCGGCAAACACGAACTTTTCTATATTCTGGCCGGCTTGTCCGTTCTGCTCGGCTTTCTCCTCGTTCTGCCCATCGGCGGTGCCGACATGCCTGTCGTTATATCGGTTCTGAATGCTTACTCCGGCTGGGCGGCCGTCGGCATCGGCTTCTCGCTCAACAATGTTCTGCTGATTATCGTCGGTGCCATTGTCGGCGCCAGCGGCGCAATTCTTTCTTACATCATGACCAAAGCCATGAACCGTTCGTTGAGCAGCGTCATGCTCGGCGGCTTTGGCGCCGAAACCGCCAAAACGTCTTCCGACGAAGGACACGATAAAGTCGCTAAGGCCGGTAACCCGCAGGACGCCGCCTTTATCATGGAAAACGCCGCCAAGGTCATCATCGTTCCCGGTTACGGCATGGCCGTCGCTCAGGCGCAGCATATTCTGAAAGAAATGGCGCAGGACCTCCGCACGCTTTATGACGTCGAGGTAAAATTCGCCATCCATCCGGTTGCCGGACGCATGCCCGGCCACATGAATGTTCTGCTCGCCGAAGCTAACGTGCCTTACGAAGACGTCTATGAACTGGACGAAATCAACCGGGAATTTGCAACGGCCGACGTCGCCTATGTCATCGGCGCCAACGATATTACCAACCCGCTGGCCCGAACCGACCCGAACGCGCCGATTTACGGCATGCCGATTCTCGAAGTTGAAAAAGCCAAAACCGTTTTCTTCGTCAAACGCTCGTTGGCCAGCGGCTACTCCGGCGTCGAAAACCCGCTGTTCTTTGCCGACAACACCATTATGCTTTATGGCGATGCCAAAAAAGTTACCGAAGAAATCGTCAGCACATTGGAGCGTAAATAATTAAATATACAGCAGGAATAAAATTCCGACAGCCAGATACATGACAACGCCGCGAAAATACATGCCAGCCACCTTAAAATCAACCGAAGACGGAATGGCGTTTTCGACAATAATCGTCTGCAACAGAACATACAGGACATAGTTTGCAAACGTCGGCTGCATAAACGGCAGCATGTGCCGGTTGAGGTAAAAGCCGATAGGCAGCAGCAAAAACGGCGCCATTGCCGCCGGAATGGCATTATAATAGGCAATGTTCCGAAAACCGACGCTTCCCATCACATAATCGCCGTTTTCGTTTTTCTTCGGAAACAGGGTAAAATTGCAGGGCTTGGCATTAAACAGCGCACCGACCAGAAAATGCATCAGTTCGTGCAGAAACGTTCCCGGAATATTGACAAGCGCGCTCATCCACATGCTGCGATAGGTCGTATATTTAAAGCGCATCAACACCACAACCAGCAAAATCAGATAAAAGCGGTTGTCGAAAAAACTTTGCAAAAACTGCGGATTATTAAAAAAGCTGAGAATTTTATAATACAAATACCAAGCAATATCCATTTCATCAATCCTTTTTGAGAGCGGTCAAACCGGCCAGATAAGTGTTAAGGAGAAGCTTACAGATGGTTTTCTTGCTGACGCCGCCCATATTGTCAAGCACCCGCGTCGTCAGAAACGAACTTACCGAAAACAGCGACAGCCACAGCACCTGCATTGACAGGCGTCTCTCCCGCGGCCGAATGTCGCAAAAAACGTCTTCAAACGCCGGACGCCAGATTTCAATCACGCCGACCAGCCGGCGCAGGTACGCCCGCGGCAGTTTGCCGACACCGGCCTGCAAATGAAAATTATACAGCATAAACCATAAATTGCGGTTGCCCAGCACAAAACGTACAAAGCCATCCAGATAGCGGTTGAGGGTTTTATAGGCACTGCTGTCCGGCTGCAGTTTTCTCAGGCAGGCCGACAACTCGTCCAGCGTCTGCAAATTTTCGGCCATGATGAAATTGTCCATATTGGCAAACTGGTTATAAATGGTTCCCACCGAACAGCCCGACGCCTCGGCCAGCTTGCGCGCGGTCAGAAACGCCGCGCCCTGTGCCGTCACAAGGCCGCGCCCCTTGGCAATCAGATATTCGCGGATATTGTCTTTTGTCATGTCAATCTTATATTGTTTAATAAAATATTCGTAAATTAAGCTTAATATAGGTTTTATCTTAGAATAATTTTGAACGCTGTTCAATTTTTTTCTTGTTTTATTAAGGAACAAAGTTATGAAAAAAGTTTTCTGCCTCCTCAGTCTGGCTTTGCTGTGTCCGGCGGCGGCCAATGCCGCGGAAGACGCGGGCGATTTTTACCAAAACCTGCTGGTAACCGACGAGGTCATCGCCGCCCTCGAGGAGGAGTAGCGCCTGCACGGGTTAAGCCGTGCATATCTGGGCA
>ERZ779922.638-NODE-638-length-29074-cov-3.769978_pt1 | contig 29074 bp, 27 predicted proteins | sample MGYA00511544_ERZ779922 | MGnify/ENA primary metagenome ERZ779922 (study PRJEB29588, sample SAMEA2154516) | human gut metagenome | biome: human gut; feature: human-associated habitat; material: faeces | place: Denmark | collected 2008/2010 ... | reverse complement strand
GCAAAGCTCTATTAAGATGATGTAAAGATGTACCGTTTTACCAAATAGACGGGACATACTTCATTTGATAAAAATGAAAAACAGCGATTTACATCAAAATTACATCATTTGATGCAGAAATCGGTGTAAGTAAGAAAAAATTGCATGATTAGTACGATGAATGGGCAATTCCAATTGGAATTGCCCATTTTTGAAAAGAGGAAAAATATGAATATTAAGGTATATCTTGGTGCAAACGAAGGTAATAATCCCTCTGCAATTTCTTTACTTCCGTGATACAAAATCAAAACTTTTCTCCTTCATCCTATACTTCCTCGGTGTCACTCCATACTTCTGTTTAAACGCCTTGATAAAATGGCTGCAGTCACAAAATCCTGTCTCCTGGCTGATATAAGTTAGGTCAAAATCTGTGAATTGCAATAAGTCCTCCGCTTTTTGCAGTCTTACCGTGAGAATCATCTCCTTGCAGGTCTGTCCATAGTACTCCTTGAATATTGCGGCAAAATACGAATAACTCATATGAAATTTTTCTGCCAGCTCCGCCACCGAGAGATCTTCCTGGTAGTGCTGTGAAATGTACTCAGATACTTCTGTAAATTTTTCGCTTAATACAGTTTCCTTTTTCCTTTTTTTTATCTGAAAGCCTTCCTGCTTCCAGACACGAAGAATTTCTGCCATAAGAAGACAATAATTCGAATGCATAATAATGTCATAACCAAATTGCTTTTCTTCTAACGTCTTCACTGATCCCTGAATCAGCTGCTTCATTTTTTCCTGATTAAATTTCTCTTTCGAAAAATAAACCGATAGCTTCTGCTCCACTGCTGCCATGGTGATCAGACTCGAAATCGGTGGAAGCGCCGAACCGGATATATTCAGATGTGCCGGATCGAATTTCAGGACATAGTAACGGATTGGAAGCTGTCCTGTTGAATAAATTGCATGAGCCATCTGTGGATAAAATACGATCAGATCTCCCGGTTCCAATACATAATTCTCTTCTCCTGCCTCTACATACGCCTTTCCCTCCACCATGTAAAGAATCTCCACAAAATAATGCCAATGTGGAAGAATTGGGAACATCTCAGATGTCTGTGCATCAAATAAAAAGGCTTCATATGGTTTGTTTAATTTGTCTAAACATTCAAAATAAGGTTTCACAGATTATCTCCATCATAGATTTTTACAATTTTGTAATAGATTCATTATATCATATCTTTTTTCTACATGATATACTTTCAGCAGAAAACATCCAGAAACTATATAATTCGAAAGACAGGAGGTTTTTACCAAAATGAAAATTCAAAATCAGCTTGGATATATTAAAGGAATTACATTTGCGCCATTTCACAGACGTGGTTCTCTTTCTACACAGACTGCCCGTGACAGTTTTGATTATATGATAGAACACACTGCTGCTGATTTCATAATCCTTGCTCCTGTAGGGCTACAGGACCACGCACACTCAGAAGAGATTTGTTACACTTCCAGTGCCACATTCTCAGATGAAGAATTAATCAATATGATCCGCTATGCAAAAAGCAAGCGCATCCGTGTTGCCTTGAAACCTACCGTTAATTGTAAAAATGGTGTCTGGCGTGCTTACATCAGTTTCTTTGAAAAAGATGTTCCGTGTGAACCGAAATGGGAAAACTGGTTTGCCTCTTACACAGAATTCCAGACACACTATGCCAAAATTGCAGAAGCCGAACAATGTGATCTTTTTATTGCAGGATGTGAGATGGTAATGACGGAACACCGCAGTGAAGAATGGAGAAACGTAATCGCTGCGATCCGAAACTATTACCACGGACCTGTTTCCTATAATACCGATAAATATCAGGAAGAAAATGTAACCTGGTGGGACTGTGTCGACATGATTTCTTCCAGCGGATATTATCCGATTGATCAGTGGGAACAGGAACTTGACCGTATTGAAAAAGTCGTTCAGAAATTCAAGAAACCATTCTTCTTCGCCGAAGCAGGATGCATGTCCAGAAAAGGATCCTCACTGGTGCCTAACAACTGGGCAATTCAGGGAGATTTACGTCTGGAGGAACAGCCAGACTGGTATCGTGCTATGTTTGAGGCCTGTGCAAAGCGCTCATGGGTCAATGGTTTTGCCATGTGGTAATGGGCCCCGGTTCTTCCGTCCAGAAGTATTGCATCAAGAGATACCAGCTACGAAATCTGCAACAAACCGATACAGGAGGTTATTAAAGACTACTATGGGAGAGACACAAGAAAATAGCATACAACAAACTTCAGAACAGGATCTCTGGCAGGAAGAAGCTGCCATGATGCACATCTTCAGCCGGAACAGAAAAAATAACCTGCGCACGCTTCTCTCTCTTTTCAAGGGACACTATGGCGCGCTGGTTGGTTCCATTTTCTTTTTCATTATCAAGCATTCCCCAACCTGGGTTCTGCCAATCGTCACAGCTAATATTATCAATGCAGTGACAGACCACAACGGGAATATTACCAAAATTCTGATTCTGAATACCATCCTTATGATTGCATTTCTGGTACAGAACATACCAACCAACTACATCCATACCTGGCTCTATGCTAAAACGGTACGAACAGTAGAGAAAGAACTGCGAGAAGCCCTAGTCTGCAAGCTTCAGCAATTGTCGATTACCTATCACAAGGAAATGCAGTCCGGAAGGCTTCAGTCGAAGATCATGCGAGATGTAGAACAGATACAAAATCTTGCATCTCAGATTTTTATCTCTCTTTTGACTATCATTCTGAACATTGGTGTATCCTTCGGAGTGGTCATCTTCAAAAGTCGGATCGTATTTCTTTTCTTCCTCTGCACGATACCGGTTTCTGTTTTGATCATTGTTGGTTTTAAAGGAAAAATCAAAACCCAAAACCGTGCTTTCCGTAAAGAAATGGAAGAAACTTCTGCAAAAGTAATGGAAATGGTTGAAATGATTCCTGTAACTAAAGCTCACGCTCTGGAAGATCAGGAAGCCCGTAAAATGAGTGAACAGCTTCGTAAAGTTGCTGAAAAAGGGCTTCAGCTTGATATGATTCAGACATACTTTTCTTCAATCAGCTGGGTTGCATTTCAGATCTTTCAGGTATTCTGTCTTGCATTTACAGCCTACATTGCATGGAAAGGAATCATCGGTGTCGGAGATATCACCTTATACCAGACTTATTTTTCCAGCATCGTCGCTCAGGTTGCAAGTATTGTGACTTTGCTGCCAATCATTGCGAAAGGCCTGGAATCCGTTGAATCGATTGGTGATGTGCTTTGTGCAAATGATATTGAGGACAACTGTAGGAAGAAAAAAGTAGTTGATCTGAAAGGTGAGATTACATTTCAGGATGTATCTTTTACTTATAAAGGCAATGAAAAACCGGTATTAAGTCATCTGAACTTCAAGATTCAGCCGGGGGAAACAGTTGCCTTTGCCGGTGGTTCCGGCTCTGGAAAAACAACAATCCTCAATCTTGCCATCGGTTTCCTGAAAGCTGACAGCGGACAGGTATTGGTTGATGGAAATGACCTGATGGAACTGGATCTGCACAGCTACCGAAAGCAGATTGCCGTCGTTCCACAACAGTCCATTCTCTTCACCGGAACTCTCCGCGAGAATATCACCTATGGATCTGAATCTATCTCCGAGGAACAGTTATGGAATGTCATACGTGCAGCCAACCTGGAAGAAGTTGTCCAGAAACTGCCTGATGGTCTGGACACGATGATCACAGAACATGGGGAAAATCTTTCCGGCGGACAACGGCAGCGCATCTCCATTGCCCGTGCATTTTTACGGAATCCGAAGATCCTGATTCTGGATGAGGCAACTTCTGCGCTTGACAGCATCTCTGAAAAGAAGATTCAGGATTCAATCCAGAAACTTGTGAAAGGACGTACCACACTGATCGTAGCCCACCGTCTGTCTACCATTCGCAATGCTGACCGGATTGCTGTGATTGAAAAAGGAAATGTTCTGGAATGTGGCTCTTACGAAGAATTGCTAGAGAAAAAAGGCGCATTTTATCGGATGGAGAAAATGTAAAAAATCATTAGGATATTTGAGTCCTATAGAGTACAGACATAGACTTGGATTGGTCACTTATATAGTCCAAGAAAATGTCCGCACCCTCCACTCATCACATATATGGAGTTAGCAATCGCAGTTTTCACTTCTTCTTCTTTTTTTGCACCAAAACAGTTAGAAACGATTACGCCTATGCCGGAGGAAAGTCCCATACATAATGAGAAAAATAAGAAACTTATCATGCCTACAGAACCAGCACCTCCATAATAGTAGTTATTCCTATTATAGATGGGCTTTAGTTTTATATTTCCGACTTTCTTGTTTTCCGATATTCCCTCGGAGAAAATCCCTTCAGCTTATGAAATAATCGGCTGAAATAGAGCTGGTTATCGTAGCCTACAATCTTAGATATTTCATTGATGGAATAGTTGGTTGTCTCAAGCAAGACCTGTGCGTTGTTGACACGGAGCGCAACAATAAACTGCATAGGAGTAGAACCCGTGAACTTCTTGAAGCTTCGTATGAACCAACTGACGCTCATCCCCTTGGATGTCGCATACTCTTCTATATTGATATCACGGTTATAATTTTCGTTAAAATATGTCATGGCGGTATCCATCTCGTGGTCGAGATATTCATTTTTTAAAACTTGCTCTCTGGTAAGCTCACGTTGGAATATGATCAGAAGATGACGGAGCAATAATGTGAGCATTTCTTCGTAGTTATCCTGACAACGTTGTAATTCTATAATAATTCTCTTAAATACACGCTCATATTCCATGGATGTACCAACCGGGAATATTCTCTCGTTATCTGGGAAACCATATTTTCTTAGGATATTTTTTACATCACTTCCAGTAAAATGAATCCAGTAGACTTCTGTCTTATCTTCCCCATAGTATTCATATTTCTGAAGCTCTTTTGGACGGAATATGACAATGTTACCAGCGGGAACAATTGTTTCGTTATCAACAGTATCAAAATGAAAATGTCCGCATCCGGCTGCAATATATATAATCTGAAAATCAACACGTCCTCTTGGGCGATAGGTTGGCATCTTTGGGTGCTCAGACAAACGATAGATTCCGCAGCTACCGACAATCAGTGGTCGGCTTTTATCCTTAAAATCCATATGTGAATGTTTCAAATAACCGGTGTTCATGTACATAGGGCAGCACTCCTTTCACTCGATACAATAATCACGATTTCTTCGTTCTTCGAACTCTCGAAATCGTGCCAGCCATGCGCACTCCGGACTATCGTCCTGCGTGCTTATGACTGTTTACCCATCAAATAGAAAAGTGTCCGATGCTGCAAGCAGTTCGTCCACTTTTCTGCTTGATGGGATTATTGTATCATTTTGTGCATATTTTGTCCATTCTAGTTTATAGACATAAGAAATGGATTAAGGTAATATAAATCTAACAAAAGCGAGAAGGAAAAAAAAGCAGACAGTAAGGAGAAAACTGTTAGCAGGGTTACAAGCAACAAAAAAGTGTATAAACTGTATGAATGAAGGAGGATTATTTATGATCGTGCCACGTTACTATGAGGACTTAAGTGTATTACATGACAATACGATGCCGGCGAGAGCTTATTACATGCCGGCTTCCAAGCGGATGGATGACCTGGTAGAGCACAGAGAGCTGTCAGACAGAATGCAGCTTTTGAATGGTACATGGAAGTTTCAGTATTTTGACAGCATCTATGATATGAAGGATGCCTTTTATGAGGATGGTTATTCGGTTGAGGGCTTTGACGTGATCAAAGTTCCGAGTGTATGGCAGATGGCAGGTTATGATACACACCAATACACAAATATCCGTTATCCATTTCCGTTTGATCCGCCATATGTGCCACAGGATATTCCATGTGGAGCTTATGTGCATACCTTTGACTATGCAAAAGATGCTGCAGCACCAAAGGCATATCTTAACTTTGAAGGTGTGGATAGCTGCTTTTATGTATGGTTAAACGGCACCTATGTAGGCTACAGTCAAGTGAGCCACATGACCAGTGAGTTTGATGTGACAGACGTATTGCGGGAAGGAGAGAACCGGATTTCCGTGCTTGTGATGAAGTGGTGCGACGGTTCGTACCTTGAAGATCAGGACAAGTTCCGTATGAGCGGAATCTTCCGTGATGTGTATCTCTTAAAACGTCCGGAAAAGGGAATCCGTGATTATCGCATTACAACACAATTAGATTCAGACATTGCAAGGATAAATCTTACAGCAGCATTTTACGAGCCGACAGAGGTTCGGGTAAAGCTCGAGGATAAGAATGGAGCAGTTGTTTCCGAGGGTGTTATTTCCGAGAGTGGAGAAGCGACTTTTGAGATTGTAGATTATACACTCTGGAATACAGAGAATCCGTATCTGTATACGATTATTCTGGAGACGGAGCAGGAGGTAATCGTAGACCATATAGCACTCCGCGAGATCGAGATCAAGAATCAGGTAATCTACTTAAATGGACAGAAGATTAAATTCCGTGGTGTGAACCGCCATGACTCCGATCCGGTCACCGGATTTACAATTAGCATGGAGCAGATCAAGACAGACCTTACCCTGATGAAGCAGCACAACTTCAATGCCATTCGTTCCAGCCATTATCCAAATGCACCATTTTTCTATGAAATGTGCGACCGCTATGGATTTATGGTGATTGACGAGGCAGATATCGAAGCACACGGACCATTTATGCTGTATCGAAAAGAGGATACGGATTACAACCGCTTTAAGCGTTGGAATGAGAAGATAGCAGATGATCCGGTATGGGAAGCTGCGATTGTTGACCGTGTGAAGCTGATGGTGGAGCGTGACAAGAACCGGTTTTGTATCGTGATGTGGTCTATGGGAAATGAAAGCGCTTATGGCTGCAACTTTGAGAAGGCACTGGCATGGACAAAGGGATTTGACCCGGAACGTATCACGCAGTATGAGAGTGCCAGATACCGCAATTACGATGTAACCTATGATTACGGGAATCTTGACTTATACAGCCGTATGTATCCGGCACTTACTGAGATAGAGGAATATTTGGAAAAGGATGGCAGCAAACCATTTCTTCTGGTGGAATACTGCCACAGTATGGGAAATGGTCCCGGAGATTTTGAAGATTATTTCCAGATGATACAGGCAGAGGATAAGATGTGCGGTGGTTTCGTATGGGAGTGGTGCGATCATGCAATCGCCCATGGTGTAGCCGAAAATGGCAAGACGATCTATGCCTATGGCGGCGATCATGGAGAAGTAATCCATGACAGCAACTTCTGTATGGATGGTCTGGTATATCCGGACAGAAGGATACACACCGGACTTTTGGAGTACAAGAATGTATATCGCCCGGCAAGAGTAGTATCGTATGATGCAGCAAGTGGAGAATTAGTGCTTCACAACTATATGGATTTTGATGATCTGAAGGATTATGCAGAGATTACCTATGAGCTGTCACAGGATGGGCTTGTAATCGGGAAGGGGAAGCTTTCCGAAGTATCCATTTTACCGCATTGTGATGGAAGCACAACTTTAAAGCTTTCAATTCCGGAGAATGGGAAGGTATATCTGAAGCTGTTCTATAAGCTGAAGAAGGACATCCCGCTTCTTTCCAAGGCGTATGTCTTAGGCTTTGATGAGATAGATGTAAGCAGTAAGGGTGCAAAGAATCAGCAGGCAGTAAGCTGGCTTACAAAGGAAGTGCCGAATACCGGTATTCAGGTACAGGAAAATGATACAGAGATCATCATAAAGGGACGGGATTTCTCCTATACGGTCAACAAGCGGACAGCACTTTTTGACAGCCTGACATTTGCAGGCAGAGAATATATGAATCATCCGATGGAACTGAACATCTGGAGAGCACCGACGGATAACGATATGTATATCAAGGCAGAGTGGAAGAAAGCCCACTACAACGAAGCCTATACAAGAGCATACAAGTCAGAGGTGATTCAGGGAAAGCACGGAGTAACTGTGACAAGTCAGGCTTCGGTCGTGGCAGCAACCGTGCAGAAAATTATGGATGTGACAATCACTTGGACGATTGACGCAGCCGGAAGAATTGGAGCGGATATCGCAGTGAAAAAGGATGAGGAGTTCCCGGATCTTCCAAGATTTGGTGTGCGGATGTTCTTAGATAAGAAGCTTACAGATGCAGGGTTCTTCGGTATGGGACCGCAGGAAAGCTACCGGGACAAGCATAGAGCAGCAAGCCACGGATTGTATCGTCTGAAGGTTTCCGATATGCATGAGGACTATATCCGCCCACAGGAAAACGGAAGTCACTACGACTGCGATTATGTGGAGCTTGGCAACAGCCAGTACGGTATCACTGCCGTTGCAGAGGAAGATACATTTTCATTCAATGCGTCCTTCTATACACAGGAGGAGCTGGAAGAAAAGGCACATAACTATGAATTGATAGAATCGGACAGTACGGTATTCTGTCTTGATTATGCACAGAATGGAATAGGCTCTAACAGCTGCGGACCAGACGTGTTAGAAGCATACAGATTTGATGATAGATTATTCCGGTTCCGGTTTACACTGGTTCCGTATGTGAAAGGATAATGATATAACTCGTTTCCCGAATATCGACGTATAAGTCCGGACATACGGGGATATTCGGGATACAAGAGAACAAAAGTAAAAGCATTTAGAATAATATAGGCATCAGACTGTTTGACACATGAAATTCTAAACATGATTAAGATGAGGAGTGATTCTATGGAAGAAAAAAAGTATTTAAAATGGTATAACAAAGTTGGATACGGATCCGGCGATATAGCAGGAAATGTAGTATATGCATTTTTAACGTCCTTTGTGATGATTTATCTGACGGATTCAGTCGGACTTGCAGCAGGTATAGTAGGTACGTTGATCGCAGTTTCCAAACTGTTTGACGGATTTACAGACATTTTCTTTGGCTCGATGATTGACAAGACACACATCAAGATGGGTAAGGCGAAACCGTGGATGCTTTACGGCTACATTGGATGTGCGATTACACTGGTATGTTGTTTTGCGGTTCCTACAAGCTGGGGAAATACAGCAAAATATGCATGGTTCTTTATTGCATATACATTGTTAAATGGTGTGTTCTATACAGCAAATAATATTGCGTATTCTGCACTTACTTCTTTGATTACGAAGAACAGTAAAGAGCGTGTGCAGATGGGATCTTATCGTTTCATCTTCGCATTTTCTACAAGCCTTTTGATCCAGTCTGTAACCGTAAAATTTGTTGATTACTGCGGTGGAGATGCAGCAGCATGGAGAACGGTAGCAATCATCTATGCAATTATCGGTCTGATTGTAAATACAATCTCAGCGCTCTCCGTAAAAGAGCTTCCGGAGGAGGAGCTTAACGATGGAGAAGTAAAAGGAGATGAAGAAAAGTATGGACTGGTTCAGGCATTTAAGCTTCTTGTAAAGAACAAGTATTATATGATGATCTGTGGAACATATATTTTACAGCAGCTTTATAGTGCCATGATCGGTGCTGGTATCTACTACATGACATGGGTATTGAAGAACAAGAATCTTTTTGGTCAGTTCGCCTGGGCGGTGAATATCCCGCTTATTATAGCTCTTATCTTTACTCCGACACTCGTTGGCAAGTGGAATGGTATGTACAAGCTGAATCTCAGAGGATATATCATTGCCGTTATTGGTAGAGCGTTGGTTGTTGTAGCAGGATATATGGGAAGTATTCCTCTTATGCTGGCATTTACAGCCCTTGCAGCACTTGGACAGGGCCCATGGCAGGGAGATATGAACGCAGTGATTGCTTCTTGTTCAGAGTATACTTATCTGACACAGGGAAAGAGAATTGACGGAACTATGTATTCTTGTACATCACTGGGTGTGAAGATTGGTGGAGGAATCGGAACTGCAGTATGTGGCTGGTTATTAGAGCTTAGTGGTTATGTCGGAACAAATGCAACACAGCCGCAGTCAGCACTTGATATGATGCAGTTTATGTATTTATGGTTGCCATTGATCCTTGATGTGTTAATTATGATTGTTCTTTCCAGAATGAACGTGGAAGCTGTAAATGAAAAATTGAAAGCTGAAAAGGGAATTAAGTCTGATGAAGTAACAGACGCAACAGAGTATTAAGGTTTATATGTAGTGAAAAGCATTGTCTAATTGAACATTCGAGAAAGGCAATGCTTTTTGTGCAAGCTAGGTATTCAGTTTTCACAAAGTAGTCCTTTTAGTATTTTATGCATGATATACATGTTCAAAGTAATCAGCGTAGAATACTAAAAGGTTGTTCATATAATTCTTAAACTTGTTCATAATGCGTACCTCCTTTCCTTATTTACAAGCTGATTATAGAATAAATACAATGTGATTGCTTGCCAAATCGAAAAAAAAAGTAGACAAATCTTGCAAAGGGGGCGTAACCAATGCATTTATCATTTGTTGATACAAAAGAAGAAATATTAGCTTTAAAAAGAAAATCGAAGCATGTTGCTCCGCATTTACATAATGCATTGGAGATCGTATGTGTGACAAATGGAACACTGGAGCTGGGAGTTGGACAAGAGTTATACCACATGGAAAAGGGAGATATTGGTTTTGTATTTCCTGATATTATCCATCATTATCAGGTTTTCTCTTCGGGAGTGAATAAGGCGGTTTACATTATTTCTCCACCATTTGCGATTGGGAAATATGCTGATATTATACAGACGATGGCACCGGATTACCCAATCATAAAGGCAGAAATGGTGGAGCCGGAAGTATACCGGGCAATTAATGCCATCTTAGATACAGACCACATGGATATAGCAGTTATACAGGCATACCTGCAGATTTTGATTGCAAGATGCATTGGAAAGCTGAAACTGGTCGAGAAAGGAGATGTGGGAAGTAAAGATCTTGTCTATCAGGCAGTATCGTACGTGTCTGGTAATTTTAGAAAGAATTTCTCGTTAGATGATATGGCAAGAGATTTGGGAGTGAGCAAGTATGTTTTATCACGAACATTCTCCAAAACATTCCATCGTAATTTCAATCAATATCTGAATGATGCAAGACTAAATTATGCTTGCCATCGCTTGGAAAATACCAGTTATGCCATTACAAATATATGCTATGATAGCGGATTTGAAAGTCAGAGAACATTCAATCGGGTATTTAAGGAACGATACAAAGTTACACCGAGCGAATACAGAAATATAAGCCGTACAGATATAATATCGTGACTATCAAACATAGAGGCAGAGAATGGAAAAGTTGTGGCTGTGATTGGATATAGGCAGTAAATGTGGCAATTCTACCTTTGAGAGGTGTACTTTTTTGCTGTGATAAGATAAGATTGTCATGATGAAAGGAGGAATGACCTATGGATATTGCTAAGATTGGAAGATATATCGCAGAAAAAAGAAAAAGAGCTAGGCTGACACAGAGACAGCTTGCAGATAAGCTCGGGAAGAGTGATAAGTCTGTTTCAAAATGGGAACGTGGAATTTGCCTTCCAGACGTTTCAGTATATATGGAACTGTGTGAAATATTGGAAATCAGCGTCAATGAATTTTTAGCCGGTGAAGATATCAGCGAAGATAGTGTAAGAGAAAAGTCGGATGAAACGCTATTGCAGGTGTCAAAGGAAGGAAAGAATAAACAGAAATTTCTACGACGAATCATTGTAGCACTTTGTATTATTCTGACAGGATTTATCACTGTAATCGCTGTTATAGCGTGTAAGAAGATGAGACAACCCCGAAATTTCATAGAAGAAGTATCGCCGGATAGTGCGGAAATGAAAACTGCGGAACTGATGTCTGGAGCAGATGGGGCAATGATGTTTCGGTATAAGACAAAGGATAACTATAAATGCCTTTTTGTTTACTTGTCTGAATATCAATCCGGAAAAAGAGTATCGCATGAGAAAATTGCAGAAATATCTTTTAATGGTACAGAATCTACCGAAACTGGAATGATAGTGGTTGTTCCTAATTTTGAAAAATTTTCTGCAAGTCTAATTGTGGCAGATAACTATACGAAATACACAACAGAAAATCCAATTTTAAATGATGTTGAAGATCGGAAATATTATGGAAGATCGGCGACAAGCATAAACCATATATGTCCGATAGATTTTGGAACAGAGCAGGGGTTAGCGGCTTTGGTTTATGGTAAAAATGGATTAAGTATGTTACCGATACAGGATATTTCCGGAGATTATCTAAATACAGAGAATGATTATATGTATTATTACTCCGTAGAGTTTACGAAATGAGAATATGGATGATCTTCCTATAAAATCTTTACTGATAAGCATGAGGACTAAATATCCTCATGCTTTTTCCCTAGATAGGTGTCAATTTCCTTCTGGTAGTGTTGCAACTCCTTCAGGTCACGCTCATTTTGCCGCTGTTGTTCTTCAAGGTTATGCATGTTCTGTTTAGCCTGTTCCAGTAGTTTTTGTAGGATTTGGATGTTGGAATTCTCGGTATACCGGATGCCGTACCTGTCGTGCAGGTTCTTTTGTATCTCCTGCATGCGTCTGGCGTTCTGCACATTTTACCATTTCTGCAAGCCAACGGTATCCCGTGATACATCACCAGAGAAGTCACACATGGACGAGATTTTCAATCGACTTTTATCCAGTTTTTTTCACCGGGCGACATGGCATCATAAGCAGCTTTTCGCTTTCCTTTTCGTTCTTCCGCTTTTTTCTTTTGTGTTTTCAGATAGTCCTGTCGTCTCGAAATTCTCTTTTTTATGTTGTCATCGGTATAGAATGAACCGAGAGAGTAGCCACGATGAAAACGTTGTTCAACCGAAAATCGGTATTTTGTAACCGTTCCGTATTTCTTTGAGTTTCCGGTTTCAATTATAATATTCTGTGCTTTTAGTCGATTGATATAATCCTCAAATGAAACAGCTTCCATAAGAAGCTCCTTCAGTTCACACTGGATGACGGCACAGGCACAGACAGAACCATCCTCTCAGGAATCCATGCATTCTATGAGCCAGAGGAGTTAGTCGGCAAGACACTTATTGCAATAACAAACCTTCCACCTAGAAAGATGATGGGAATCGATTCATGCGGTATATATGAAAAAGGACCCCAGATTAGAAGTACACACTTCAGATTTGGGGTTCTCTTTTGGTGTGAGAGACGGATCAAAATCCATGATCGCAGGCATGAACAAGTCCGGTAAGTATGGCGCTGAGCTCAAGTTTTCTGTTAAGTCCATGGACGTAATGAAGGTCATGGTGAAGAGCGATTCCAAGAGCTCCAACGATGCACTCAAGGGAACGATGGCGCAGATAAAAGGTGAGGACTACACCGATCTGCAGGCGGATGCCTCGGATGTCAAAGAGACAAATACGATCATGCTGGACGAGTATATGAAGAGTGAGAACCAGAGCGTGTCCTTTAAGCAATTAGTGGAGGCGAACACTATACCGTTCCTTGTGGCATTGAAAATACTTTTTGCGCTAATAATTGCAGTGATCGTCATATTTGCAAGGCAGCGCGCGAAGATCGCCAAGGTCGATGCACTCACAGGACTTTATAACAGATATGGCATAAGAGACTATATGAAACGGCTGTATGAGAAGAGTAATCAAATATCAAATGTAATTGATATTCTGCGAACTGGAGGGTATAATATGCGGTATCTTTGGGTTAGATGCTTGCGGTATGTTGATGCAAGCATGTGTGTATTAAAAGCGAAATGACAGGGGTGAAGGGTAGATGAGAAGATTAAAGTATGTTTTACAGAGTGCGATCGCCTGCTTTGTCGTGGCCGGGGCCATGCTGGTGCTGTTCTGGGGAGCAGGAATATACAATATATATCAGGAGTCACATGGAAATATATCGGATCTGTCAGAGCTGTGGTCGTATATTTCGGAACAGGGATTGATGTTTCTGATCGGATTGCTGGCTTTTGTGTCGTTCCTGGTATCCGGATTTCAGGCGAAGAAGGCCAGCGAGGCGGATAGAGCTGCTAACGGTGGGAACGAGTATGATGGTGTAGGATATGGTGATGCTGATTATTCTGGCACGATAAATGCTGGTGGCGGATATACATATGATTCAACGGACACATCTATAAAGTTAGATGAAGGTTCAGGTATGGAAAATGATAGTAATGTATATGGAAAAAACGGTATGCCATATGCGGACATCTATGGGATGACTGGAGATGCACAATTAACCAATACATATTCATTGCAGTCAGGTGCCAGAAAGATAAGCTTTGACCTGCCTCAGAGGTATAGACTGATAGATGGCGATGACAGTGATCCGGCATTTGCGGGGTTTAATGAGGAGCTTAAGCCGGAACTTGTCTATTGTTCACTTCAGGAGGCTATCGATGATGAGACGGCTGAGGATTACGTGCTGGATGAGCTGGTGGAGGATGAAGCCTGCCCGGAGGAACTGCGGACAAGGGCATATCTGAAACATGAAGTGATAGAGGGAAGACTTTATTACTATTATATATTCAAGTATAAGAAGTCCAGAAAGCAGAGACAGAAGTTTGCGGCGGCATGTGACATAGGCGGCGGGCTGTTCTATACGATAGAGACGGAGTGGATATGGCGCAAGGAGGAATTGACGATGGAAGCACTCATAGACTTTTTGAAGATACGGGTAGAGTGATTTATGACATCTACAGAACATGAGGTGATAATATGTGGACAATAAAGAGAATAGATGAGGCCGACTTCGGCTGTGAGGAGAGGCTTCCGGGGGAGCCGCTTATAGTGCTGGTGAGTCTGGAGTGTGACGATGGAAGGATGCTTCAGCTTGAGGTGGCTGACAACTGGCTGACCATGCAGGAGCTTGACGAGGGCGATGAGTGGCCGGATGATCCGGACGAACCGGATGAAGAAGATGCGAAAAGCGCAAAGCAGGTGCAGTGGATGGAGAGTTATCTGGATGCTCTGGAGGAGCTGGAATAAGAGTGAAAATAATAAGAATATCGACAAAACCGCCATATCATAAGCGATATTGGCGGTTTTTGTGCGTCTGGAATTACTTTTTGCCATATACTTTAGGATAATATGTTGTTATAACGAAAAGAATGGTCGTGTGAATTTTGTCGATGTTTGGTTTGCAGGCAACTGCGTGTGGGAGAGAATTAATGTTTGGATTGTTTGAAATGAAATATATGAATATATGCCTTGTGGCAGGAGTTATACTGGAACTTATAGCTCTTGTCGCAATACTTAATCTTTATATTAATATAAGGAGAAGGGAAAGAAGGCAGAAGAATAGAGAAGATGGAGCAGGACTTTATGATCGTGCGGTATGTGCCGGAACGGATGAGGCGCATATGCTGGTGCGGCGGGAGGACATAAGTGCGGTAAGCCAGCTTATGGATCAGAAGGTATACAGACAGTTGAGAAAGAAATATGAGGGCTGGGACAGACAGGAGAATCAGGAGTTTGATGCACGTGTTGCAGGCAGAGACGGCAGATGGCTCCGCATAATAGTAGTCCCAGATGGCACGGACGGCTGTGATCTCTTTATATTCAGAGATATAACAGAGGCAGGCTTGAAAGTCCATATTCTTTATGATGGAATTATATGGATGCAAGGCCGGGCAGAGCTCAGAACCCTGTATATATTTGCCAATAAGCTATACAATGCGAGAAAATCTGTGGGATTTGTCAAGAGGCTAAGGATCAGGTATGGCGTGTAAGCCGTGCCGGGAAAACAAATATTTATACATTTGTCAGCGACAGATATGTCCGTGGATGGACATGTCTGTCGCTGTTTTTTGTTTTACTTAAAGATATCTTAAAGATTCGCCTCATTGAACCTTAAAGGGATGGCGGCTATAATAGCAGGTGTAGTGAGAAGCTGCAGTGCGGATTACGCTGATGGATTGAGGAAGTGTAACCATATTGTAATAACTCTTACATATAATTAAGTCTGTTGAATGTATATTAAGTTGAACTGGCAGAAAGGCATGGCATATAATCTATTCGATTTTGGAAGAAAGAAAAAGGTGGTTAAACGAGGTGGTAAATATTGAAAAATATATTGGAATTTATAGAGAATTCGGCTTTAAAATATCCAGACAAGCTGGCAGTTGCAGATGAGGAAGGCGGACTCACATATGGTCAGATGGAGAGGCTTTCCAGACAGATCGGTGCATGGATATATGAGAAGACAGATGGCGTGAGGAATAAGCCTGTTGCCGTGTTGCTGGACAAAAAGCCTGGGAGTGTGGCTGCCTATATGGGAGTTGTCTACAGTGGCAATTTCTATGTTGTACTTGATGCGGAGATGCCGGCGTCCAGAGCCGAGTCGATACTCGGAACGCTGAATCCGGTTGCAGTCGTGACTGACATCGGGCATATGGAGAAGGCACTGGAGCTTTCCAGAAATGGCGTGGATGAAGATGGATGCCATGGACAGGAAGGCGAGAACAAAGAGGTATTCAGGATATTAAATCTTGACGAGCTGGACACAAGTGCAGATCAGTCGGTGTTGGATGCGGTCAGAAGCAGGGCGATAGACACGGATCCCGTGTATGCGCTTTTCACATCGGGCTCGACCGGAGTTCCAAAGGGCGCTGTGGTATCACACAGGAATGTGATATCCTATACCTATTGGTACACGGAGGCATTTGGTATAGACGAGAGTACGATATTCGGAAGCCAGACACCGTTCTACTTCAGCATGTCGGTGTCAGATCTCTACAGCACTCTTAAAAATGGTGCCACGCTGTACATCATACCGAAGGCGTATTTCACCTTCCCTATGAAGCTGATGGAGTTCATGAATACATACAGGATCAACACGATATACTGGGTGCCATCGGCACTGCAGATCGTTGCAAATTACAAGCTGTTCCAGTACGCCCAGCTCCCTGAGCTTAAGAAGGTGTTGTTTGCCGGAGAGGTGATGCCGACAAAGCCGTTGAACTACTGGATACAGAATCTGCCGGATGCCATGTATGCCAATCTGTTCGGCCCAACAGAGACGACCGACATATGTACATATTATGTGGTGGACAGAGAATTTGCCGATGACGAGCCGCTGCCGATGGGACATGCGTGCAACAACTGTGATGTGTTTGTTCTTGATGAGAACGGCAGGGAGGTGTCACCGGAGATCGATCTTGAGACGGGCTTCAGCCGTGAGGGTGAGCTCTATGCCAGAGGTTCATTTGTGGCGCTGGGCTACTTCGGAAATGCGGAGAAGACGAGAGAGGCATTTGTCCAGAATCCGCTGAATCCGTACTATCCAGAGCTGGTCTACAAGACCGGTGATCTGGTGAAATACAACAGATACGGCGAGCTGGTCTATGTGTGCCGTAAGGACTATCAGATAAAACACATGGGTTACCGCATAGAGCTCGGCGAGATCGAGGCGGCAGCGGGAGCCATAGACGGTATCAGAAGCTATGCCTGCATATATGATGATGCGGCTGACAAGATCGTGTTCATCTACGAGGGCAAGAAGAAGGACGAGACGGAGCTGCTTAAGGCGTTTCAGGAGAGGGTCCCACACTACATGGAGCCGAACCGTTTTGTCAGGGTGACAAGCATGCCCCACAATGCAAATGGCAAGATAGACAGGAAGAGGCTGAAGGCGGAATACGCGCAGCATGTGTGACAATTTTATTGATAAGGAGATAAGAGATTATGGAAGAATTATTAAAGATTTTGAATGAGGTAAAACCTGGAGTTGATTATGAGAACGAGACAGATCTTATAGGACATGGCGTGCTGGATTCCATCACGATGGTTACGCTGGTGCTTCAGCTCAGCGATGAGTTTGACGTAGACATTTCTCCTGTTGATATCACACCGGAGAACTTCAAGACAGTCCAGACCATATACGATATGATCCAGAGACTTGAAGACGAGTAAGAGCAGATATAGATATTGGAAGATGACGGGGACTGACTGCCGTCAAAAAATACTGGAGGAGTGAGAAATATGTCATATACGTCGATATCGTATCTGGTATTTATATTGCTCGGAGCGTTTATAGTGTACAATATAGTGCCGCTGAAGCACAGATGGAAGGTCCTGCTGGCATTCAGCTATCTGTTTTATTTTATCAATTCAGGCAGATATATCATATTTATCCTGTTCGGGTCGTTGACCATATATGTGGGCGGCCTGCTTATAAACAAGATAGATGATGGCTGCAGCATGGCAAGGAAAGCTCTGCCAAAGGAAAGCAAAAAAGAGTACAAGGCACTTATCGGATGGCAGAAAAAGTGCGTGTGCGTATGCGTGGTGCTTGTGAATGTAGGAATTCTGGTATTCCTGAAATATTCGGTATTCCTTGGACAGGTATTTACAGATGTGCTTGGACTCATACACATAAATGTAGAGAATCCGATGTATCAGAGGATGATGCCGCTTGGAATCTCGTTCTACACACTGTCTGCGGTGAGTTACATAGTGGACGTGTACAGAGGCAAATACAGGGCATCGGACAAGTTTGGCAAGGTTGCACTTTTCCTTGCATTTTTCCCGCACATTGTTGAGGGACCTATAGCCAGGTTCGATCTTGTTGGAGAGCAGATGTATGAGGGGCACAGGTTCAGTTATGAGAACATGACCATGGGACTCCAGCTTATACTGTGGGGCTTCTTCAAGAAGATAGTTATTGCAGATCGCGCAAATATGTATGTGAACCAGATATTTGACAATTACGCAAGCTACACAGGACTTCCGGTAGTAGTGGGAATGCTGCTCTACACATTACAGCTCTATGCGGAATTCTCAGGCTGTATGGATATAGTAAGGGGAAGTGCCCAGATGTTCGGAATAGGACTCTCAGAGAACTTCAACCAGCCGTTTATATCAAAGACGGTCAGTGAGTTCTGGAGAAGGTGGCATATGACTCTCGGTGCATGGTTCAAGGACTATGTGTTCTATTCAGTTTCACTGTCCAAGCCATTTGTGAAGCTGAGTAAGAAGACCAGGGAACATATGAATACTTTCTTCGCGACATTTGTTCCTATGTCTATAGCGATGTTCATAGTGTGGTTTGGAACGGGTATTTGGCACGGCGCAAGCTGGAAGTACGTCATGTATGGTCTTTATTACTGGGCTATCATGGTAATCGGACTTCTCATGGAGCCTCTTTTCAAGAAGCTGTATGAGAAAATGAATGTTGACCGCCAGGGAAAGGTATACAGACTGCTTCAGGTTGTCAGGACCTTCATTTTTGTGAATGTGGGAATGCTCATGTTCAGGGCTGATGATCTGACAGCATTTGGACACATGTTTGTGTCCATGTTCAGGGGATTTACATTTGCGGATCTGACAAATGGAACTTTGCTTGGAATGAAGCTTGACATGGCAGATTTTGCAGTGCTGGCAGTGGGCGCGCTCATTCTGTTCCTGGTTGGACTTTACAAGGAGAAGGGACATCAGATAAGAGCAGAGCTTGCCACGAAGAATATAGTCCTCAGATGGGCAGTTTACTATGTGCTGCTGTTTGGAGTGATCATACTCGGAGCATATGGCAAGGGCTATGAGGTGGCTGGATTTATATATGCACAGTTTTAGAGGTGATTTATCTATGAAGAAAAGTGGACGTAATATAATAAAATCCATAGCATTTGCCCTGGTGGCCGTGATGATCATGGGAGTGCTGGGAGCTGCGTTTACTCCGAAGCGGAGCGATCCGGGAAGCGGAATAACCAACTCGAATGCAAGGGGCTTCTATGGAGAACCGAAGAATTCGATAGACGTACTGGTGCTTGGAGACAGCAATGCCTACAGTGCATGTTCTCCGATGTATATATGGAACAAATATGGAATTCCAACATATGTGGCGGCTGAGGGATTCCAGAATGTGACCGGGGCATCCAACCTTCTGGATGAAGTGCTCACATGTCAGAAGCCAAAGCTGGTGGTGTTTGATGTGAATATGCTCTGGACAGGCAAGACGACATTGAAAAAGGTTGAGAACAACCTGAAGAATCTGGCATATAAGTATCTGCCTCTTGCACAGTACCACAACAGGTGGAAGAGCATGAGTGTTTCGGACATGTTCGGTGCCAGGGACTACACATACAGATCAGCCTCAAGAGGACAGTATCTCAGCATGGAGGTCAAGCCGTTTTCAGGCCAGAGCAAGATGGTGGAAACCAAGGCTGTTGAGGACATACCGGAGGTATCAAAGATACTGCTCGATAAGCTTATAGACAAGTGTGAGAAGAATGGAATCAAGATCATGTTCATGGAGACTCCGACGGCGAAGTCATGGAATTATGCAAGACACAATGCAATGGTTAAGTATGCTAAGGCCAAGAATATTGATTTTGTCGATATGAATACGCTCAAGGGCGATTATGTGATCGACTGGAGCACCGACACGAGGGATGGCGGAAGACATCTCAACTGTAAGGGCGCAGAGAAGGTAAGCGCCTATCTTGGAAAATATATTTCAGAGAATTATTCTTTTAAGGATAAGAGACATTCAGAAAAGTATGCGGATTGGAATAATGACTATCTGGATTATGTGAAGTATATGTCCGGAGAGACTGTGTCGTTGGAGGCACAGCAGTCCGACGGAACGGTATCTAACAACTAAATATAAAATATATAAGTGGACGGAGGATTGAATCCCCCGTCCACTTTATTTTTTATTTTACTGTAACTTTGCATCTGGCAGATATATTGCCGGAAGTATATGTCTTTTTCTCAGTGCTGTTTGAAGGTGTGAAAGTTTATTTCTGCACGGCAAGGGACAAGGATTTTTACGCGCAGCTCATGCGTGATGGAAATGTTGCGGTGACGGGCATGAACAGAGAATATCAGATGATAAGGCTGAGCGGAAAGGCGCACAGGCTGGATGATCAGAAGCTGTGGATCGACAGGATATTTGCGGAGAATCCATCTATGAACAGTGTGTACCCGGATGACAGCAGATATGTGCTTGAGCCGTTCTATTGATACAGGATGAATACCTGACACAGGTAAATGATGAGAAAGGCATAGTAAACGCTGCAAACAGCGGTATGATCGGATGTTATGTGCCATGCCACAATTGTATCGATAACTGTATCCACGCTGTCCTGTCTGCGGAGGCTCGATGGACATGAACCTCCGCAAGGATGGTTATTTTGTTCAGGACAGTGCCTGGTATGAGGCAGAGCGGAATTTTAGTGAGTTTGTCACAAAGTCTATAGACAGTAAGCTTGTACTTCTTGAACTGGGGGTAGGTTTTAACACCCCAACCATAATCCGCTTTCCTTTTGAGAAGCTGACACGAGAACACGATAACGTAACCCTTGTCAGGTTAAATCTCGATCAGGCTGTGATTCCAGAAAGTCTTGGAAACAGAGCTATAGGGATAAATGCGGATATGGCGGAGAGTATAAGTGATATACTCAACGTTTCAGTATCGCATCCATATCCTGTTCAGGAGCAGTGATCGGGTTTAGCTTATAATTCTCCACCAGATATTTCACCACGGTCTCGGACATGAATGCCGGAAGTGTCGGTCCGATATACATGTTGCGCACGCCCAGCGACAGCAGGGTGAGGAGGATACAGACGGCTTTCTGCTCGTACCATGACAGCACAAGGGTGAGTGGGAGGTCGTTTATGCTGCAATGAAATGCATCAGCCAGAGCCAAAGCAACCTTGATGGCACTGTAGGAGTCATTGCACTGTCCCATGTCGAGTATTCTTGGAATCCCGTCGATTTCGCCGAGGTCGAGATCGTTGAAACGGTATTTGCCGCAGGCGAGGGTGAGGACAAGGGTGTCCATCGGAGTCTGCTTTACGAATTCGGTGTAATAGTTGCGTCCCGGATGTGCGCCGTCACAGCCTCCAACGAGGAAAATGTGCTTGACATGTCCTGCATTGATGGCGTCTATGATCTTACCAGCCTGTGACAGAACCGCGCTGTGTCCAAATCCGGTCGTCAACATATGACCGCCGTTTATGCCGCTCATGCTCCTGTCGTGTTCATAGCCGCCAAGCTTCTGTGCGTGCTTGATCAGAGGGGTAAAATCTTTCTTCCCTGCTCTTGTACCTGAGATGTGAACCATGCCGTCATAACCCACGACTGATGTGGTGTAGATCCTGTCCTTGTAGCTCGGCCTTGGCGGCATGAGACAGTTGGTGGTAAAGAGCACCGGCGCGGGTATATTTTCGAATTCTGTCTGCTGGCTCTGCCATGCGGTTCCGAAATTGCCCGCCAGATTATGGTATTTGTTAAGCTCCGGATAGCCGTGCGCAGGCAGCATCTCGCAGTGGGTATATACATTTACTCCTGTCTTTTCAGTCTGCTCAAGGAGCTGTGACAGGTCGTTCAGGTCGTGACCGGAGACCACGATAAATGGCCCTTTTTTGATGTCAACATTTACTCTCGTAGGCACAGGATTGCCAAATGATTCAGTGTTGGCTTTGTCCAGCAGCTCCATGCATTTGAAATTGACCTGGCCAAATTCCATGATGAGTTCTATCCATTCGGTGACGTTGTGCTCCCTGTTAACCTCGCACAGTCCCTTGTAGAACCACTTCAGAACCTCATTATCTGTGTAGCCGAGATTCATGGCGTGATGGGCGTATGCCGCCATACCCTTGAGTCCAAACAGCAGGGTGGAACGCAAGGACACTATATCGGTGTCACCATCCCATAGGTCGATCACCTGTATCTTTTCAGCCTCAGATCTGCTGACCTTGTTCTGCTCGTTTTTAACCCTTCCCATAAATTCTTTTATTGCATTGTCGTCAAAGTTTACATTTGTCAGGGTTGTGAAAAGACCGTCTATGATAAGTCTGTCGGCGACCGCGCTGTGTTTATTCTCATTTTTTGAGAGTTCTGCAAGTTTTATAAGCTCACACACAAGCTCGTCCTGTAGATTAGATGTGGATGGCTGCTTGCCGCACACTCCAGTATTGATACATGCGGATCCCCCCGCTGTTTGCTGACACTGAAAACAAAACATATTTGACATGTACTGTATACCTCCTGAAATTATGAATCTATCTGAAAAAACTGGTGACTGCCTGGCAGTCTGTGGATTTTCTTCTAAATAGAGTATGGACAGTGAACAGGAGTTTTATACTCAAATTTGCTAAAGTATATCTGTGAAATAACATTTAGGGGGATAAAAAGCTTTCGTTGCTCAGATAGAGGCGCCCTGAGAAAAAATGGAGACAGAGGTGGGGACGGAGGTACCTGTCCCCTCCGTCCCCGCCTTCATTTGTGGGATGCGGAGTCGCCGGTTATGTTATATTGAGCAGATAAGTGCCGTCTTGCACGCATTTGACTGAAATTTTACACGGCGCTGATAGTGGACAGATGTGAAAATGTTTTATAGTAAATCAAATAATAGTTGATCTGGACGGGGATAAAGGAGAAATCACGGATGAAAAAGGAACACGGGGACAGACTGGCCCGCGCACTTGAATTTGCAAATGAATCAGCTGAGTATCATGTCAGAAACTATGCGGGTGGGACGCTTATGCCCGGAGATGCATATGCCGATCTGCCGATAGATGAGAGAGACCGGGTGTATCTTGGACCGGATGCCGGAGCGCCTAACATGTATTCCAGAATATACCGCAGTCAAAGAGAGAAAGAGATGCGGGAGCAAGGGATGACAAATGAGCAGATAAAGCTGAGGTGGGAAGCGCTTGATGCCATGTGGCGCCGGGAGATAGAGGAGAGGCTCTACGGGGAAACCAGACAGAATGACCGGTCAGAGGATGTTATATCAAGATACGAGAATGAAGGATTGCCCAGTGATTTTCAGAGAAGAAGCGATCAGGCGGATGCGAAGAGAAGGGCAAAATGGCTCGGGATCCGAATAGTGCTCATAACCATAGTAGTGGCGATCATGGCGTTCACGATACTTAACGAGGCCGGGCTGATAGACGGTATAAGTATAACTGAGCAGATATTTGACAGGATAGAGCAGATATTTGGCGGTATGGACAGCATATCGTCAGGCAGTGCGGGAACTGGTGTTGGAACAGATTCAGAAAATCCCGGCGGGCTGGTGATCGTATACGGGGTAGTTATCTTCCTTATATTCAGATGGGTGAATAAGAGCAAAAAGAAAAAGGTGGATATTCCAAATTCCGGTGTGATTTACACGAAGCTGATCCCACAGATTATCAGGAGACGTTATGGGGAGGACAGCGTATACAGACATCAGGGCGGACTTCCTGATGAACAGATGAGGAGACTGAACTGTTTCGGTGGCAGACCATTTACACTTGATGGACAGCCTTTGCCGGTTATCGGACGTGACATGGTGGAGGGAACATACAGAGGTGTCCATTTCAGGTGCAGTTATGAGTACATGGAGTACGAGTATTATTACGAGGACAGCGATGGTGACAGAGAGAAAAAGATCGACAAATTATTTGGCGGGCTGGTTGTTGAGATACCATATAGAAAAAGTTCATCGGCTTTGCTGGGAGTCATGGGAAACTCCGAACTGGAGATGAAGAATATATTGAAGTGCGGTCTGGAGCGTGGCGCAGTGGGAAGAATAGAAAAGACAGAAAACGAGAACTTTAATCTGCTGTTCACTATAAACTGCAATGACGAGGAGAATATATTTTATATGCTTACACCGGATGTCATGGAGAGGCTGGCGGCACTTTATCCAAAGGAGAAGGCGTCTCTCCATGTGACATTCGATGGGGACAGATTGTACATGTGTATAAGCAAGAGTGATAAATACATGGTATTTGACGAGGAGAAAAATATAAAAAGTATGAGTGATGTGGAGGCTTATCTGGACAAATACCTGCGCATGCTGCAGGAGACGATGGATGCGGCTCTGTTACTATAGAAGAGAAATTGTGAAAATGAGCAAAAGTACACGGAGGGAAATGTATGTTTACAATATTATTTAGCAAAGGTGTGTTCGTATTTTGTGTGTTGGTGGTAATAGTTTTGATACTTTTAGCGTATGCGATAAAGACTGCAAATGCTCTGAAAGCAGCGGAAAATAAGGTGAGAGAGCTGGACTCGGATGTGGATATTGCTCTTGCAAAGAGACATGATCTGCTCACAAAACAGTATGCGATGGTAAAGACTTATATGTCGTATGAGAGCGAGAATCTGATAACAGCGATAAAGCTCAGAAAAGGCATGACACCTGATGAGAAGACCGGGGTAGAGAAACTTATGAAAAATGCCTCGGATCAGATAAATGCAGTTGTGGAGGCGTATCCGGAATTGGCGGCGGGCAAGAATATAGAGGTCCTTCAGAACAGCTGCACAAATGCGGAGGAGCACATCCAGGCGGCAAGAAGACTGTACAATGCAGGTGTGACAAATTATAACAATCTGTGCAGCCAGTTTCCTTCTTCGGTGGTTGCGGCCATAACGGGTCACAATATGGTGGAGTATTTCAAGACTGATGCGGATAAGAGATCAGATGTGATATTTTAGCAGGGAATCCAGATGCTTTTGTGCATAAAAAAATCGGTGCGACGGGATTCGAACCCACGACCTCTTCGTCCCGAACGAAGCGCTCTACCAAGCTGAGCCACGCACCGAGTGTGTTTATCAACACTGCCATAATAGTATAAGAAGATTCTGGAAAAAATGCAAGGAGTTTTCTAAATAAATTGTCAAGAAATTCACCCAGGAATATCCGAGAAACTTTTGTGAAACTGATAATCAATCAATGACAGATAACTATCCGTTTATGGGGGGACCGTAGATACATTTTTGGGGTGCCCATAGATACAATTTATATAATATTTAGATTTGTTACAACGAAAATTTATAAGTGTATGGCAGAGTAATAACCAGAAAGTAGTTGATATGAGGATAAGGTGCAGGTGGTGATGGACAGAATGAAAGCCGCCTGAAATAGAAGGAGACGATAGATCATGAAGATACTTATTACTACGGACTGGTATGAACCTGTTATAAATGGAGTTGTGACATCAGTTGTCAATCTGTCAAATGAACTCAAGAAAAGAGGGCATGAGGTGAAAATACTCACACTGTCCAGAAGTCATCATACATATGCAGAAGGGGATGTGATATATGCTGCATCGATAGGTGCCGGAAAGATATATCCGGAGGCAAGACTTAAGATGCCTGTCATTAAGGCAGTAATAGACAAACTCATAGAATGGAAACCAGATGTCATACATTCCCAGTGTGAGTTCTCAACATTCTTCATGGCGAAGAAGATAGCAGATGAGACAAATGCGCCGATAGTACACACATATCACACGGTATACGAGGATTACACTCATTACTTTTCGCCAAATGCAGCGTGGGGACGCAAAGTTGTGCAGAAACTTACCAGGATGTTATCATCGAGGGTCGATGCTATGATAGCACCCAGCAGGAAGATAGAGGATGTGCTTGAAAAGTATGATGTGTTATGTCCCGTTGAGGTGATCCCATCTGGAATCGACATGGATAAATTCGGAAAATATATAGGAACAGACAGCAGACACAGAATCAGAGAGAAGTACGGACTCAGTGATGACCAGACAGTTCTTCTCTATGTTGGCAGATTGGCGAAGGAGAAGAATATCCAGGAGATACTTAGATGCCAGAAGAGAGTGCGCAGGTATGGTACAATCCTCATGATAGTTGGAGACGGACCATATAGGGCGGAGATAGAGGAACAGGTAAATGAGCTTGGAATCTCAGAGAGTGTGATATTTACAGGCATGATCGAGCCTGATAAGGTGGCTGAGTATTATCAGGTTGGTGACTTTTTCGTAAGTGCATCCACAAGCGAGACACAGGGACTTACTTATGTGGAGGCTCTGGCAGCTGGAATACCACTTCTGTGCAGAGAGGACCCGTGCCTTGCAGATGTGGTTGATCCGGGAAAGAATGGCTGGGAATTTACTGATGAGGAAGCATTTGAAAATGCGCTGGCGAAGTGGCTTGATATGAGTTCAGATTCAAGGCAGCAGCTTAGACGAAATGCAGTGCAGTCGGCAGATAAATTCTCCACATCGACATTTGCAGACAGAGTTGAGAAGCTTTATATGAATGTGTGCGAGCTGCAAGCACTGGTGCTGAGGGCTTGTTAGAAATTTAATTTGTATGAATTCTCTAGTGGCTGTTGGGATAACCAGGGAAAAGATATAAAATTATCTCCAAATAGATGAAAAAGCTCTAAAAAAGAAAAAATTTTAAAAAATTATCCGTAGGACACAGAATAATGTGTTTTATGGATAATTTTTTATCTTTTAAGTGAAAACATTGTATATGAGATAAAATGTAGGTAATAAGCAAAGATGGCGAGATGACCTGATGCATGAGTTACTATCTAGATGACAAAAAACTAAAAAAATATGCTTTATTTAAAAATACAGTTGACAACACCATGATACTAGTGTACTATTCAACTAGTACAGCAGTACAGAAGAGCTAGACAACATACAAGGAGGAGGTGTGTGATGGAATTTAAGACGAATATCCCCATATATCTTCAGGTCATAGAGGATATAAAGCAGAAGATCATAGCGGGCACACTGCCTTTGGGATCTAAGCTTCCGTCATCAAGAGAACTTGCCATAGAATACCAGATAAATCCGAATACTGCAGCGAGGATTTACAGCGAGATGGAGTCTATGGGGTTGTCCTATACCAGACGTGGAATAGGAACATTTGTGACGGAGGATGACAGGGTCATAGACGACCTGAAAAAGGAAAGAATAGAGGAAATCATACAGAGCTTTGATGAACAGCTCACCGGTATGGGATTTTCACAGGACGAGATCCTTGAACTGCTAAAAGAACACTTTGGAAAGTAAGAAGTAATAAAAAAGAAGGGAAATGATACAATGTTAAAATGCGAACATCTTGTTAAGAAGTATATCACCACCACAGCGATATCCGACCTGTCGCTGGAGATAGAGCCGGGACACATATATGCGCTGCTCGGTCCAAATGGAAGTGGAAAGTCAACACTTATGAAGATCATAGCCGGCCTGGTCAAGCCGGATTCAGGAACTATCACAATAGATGGAGTGCCTATGACATACAGGTCAAAGAAGGACATAGCTTATATGCCGACGGAGGCGTTCTTCTTCGGATATATGAACTGTAAGGACATAGGAAAGTATTACAAAGATTTCTTTGATGACTTTGACTATGACAAATACATGGGACTGCTTGCTGAGATGGAGCTGAATCCGGATCAGAAGGCGAAGAGCATGTCTTCAGGAATGCTGGCAAAGCTCAAGATAGCGGTTACTCTGTCCAGAGACAGCAGGATCGTCATGCTGGACGAGCCACTGAACGGAATAGACATCATAGCTAGGGAGAAGATCATCAGCACGATTGTCCGGAATATATCGGATGACACAGCCGTGCTCATGTCGAGCCACCTTGTGGATGAGCTTGAGAGGATCGTGGATCACGCATTCTTTATCAAGAATGGCACCTGTGTGCTTCAGGGTGATGCGGAGGAGCTGCGAGTGAGCAGGGGCAAGTCGATAGTTGATATGTATAAGGAAATATATGCATAGTTAGATGAAGGAGAGATAGATATTATGTTAAAGATGATGAAATATGAATACAGACGTGGAGTATTTCCACTTCTGGTGGTTATAACGGCTCTTGCGGCAGCAGAATTGCTGTTCGTGATTGGAATATTTGCAGAAAAGGATTTGTTAGCTGGACTTGGTATCATCTTCCTTGTGATGGGAGGCTGGGCTTCGTTTATGTTCGTCTTGATATATGGTGTGATAATCTACAGTCAGGATCTGAAGAACAAGACGGGGTATATGGTGTTTATGACCCCGATTTCAAATTACAAGATTATCGGTGCAAAGCTGCTTTCAATCCTGCTCACCGGTGCGACACTCGTGGCCTTTCTTGGACTGCTTATAGTTGTTGATTATAACCTGCTTAAGTCACATAACGGCGGTGTAGCTGGTGCTGAGATTGTGCTGGATGAAATTCTGGGGACAAGAGGATTATCAATAGGAAGTGTCATTGCAAATGTTGCAGGGTTCATAGTAGTAGCACTTATTCAATTCTATACAATGATCACCATAGCGTACCTCGCAGTGTCACTGTCTTCCACAGTGCTCCAGAATAAGAAGATAAAGGGCGTTGTCAGCTTTATACTTTTTGTG
>ERZ779922.620-NODE-620-length-29587-cov-5.313186_pt1 | contig 29587 bp, 22 predicted proteins | sample MGYA00511544_ERZ779922 | MGnify/ENA primary metagenome ERZ779922 (study PRJEB29588, sample SAMEA2154516) | human gut metagenome | biome: human gut; feature: human-associated habitat; material: faeces | place: Denmark | collected 2008/2010 ... | reverse complement strand
CTTCTGAAGGGCGGCCATCGGGAGGGGGACTGCCGGGACGTGCTGTCCGGCCCGGACGGCTGCCTGCTGGGGCAATGGGAGCGCCCGCGCGTACAGGATGTGAGCACTCACGGAACGGGCTGTTCCCTGTCCGCCGCCGTCGCGGCGCGGCTGGCTGCCGGGGATGGACTGGTTGCAGCGGTGGAGCGCGGCCTGGAATTCATCGCTTCCGCCATCCGGAACCATCTGCGCTGGGAACAGCCGGTCCGGGTGGATGCGCTGAAATTGTGGTAAAACCTCCTTCGCCCCGGTTGTCTTCCTCTCCCGCACGGATTGGGGAACCCGGGGACTGCCTCCGCCTTTCTGTGCCTTAATAACGCTTTGTGCTTGCGTAAGGGAGGTGGGGTTGGTAGTTGTATCCACGCCCATGTGCCACATGGAGCTCGTAAGAATTAGTAAATATCATAGCAATCATCACTATGGGACAGCAAATCCGCAAAGTCACCAAGCGCCGCAGACGTATTGAATACCTCAAGCGTAAGAAGGAACAGTCCAAGTTGAATTCCAATGCGCCTATCCGTCTGGCCGTTCCCGTTGCCAAGGATGCCAAGCCTGCCGCCAAGGAAGCTCCCGCCAAAAAGACTGCGGCCAAGGCCCCGGCCAAAAAGACTGAAACCAAGGCTGCCGCCGCCAAGAAGGCTCCCGCCAAAAAGCCGGCTGCCAAGAAGGCCGCTGAACCCGCCGCCGAATAATTGCCCGGGCGGAGGTTTCCCCTCCGTGCATCAATCAGACAGTTTTACAAGCCGCCGTGCGATTGCATGGCGGTTTTTTTTGCATGTCCGGGCTTCCTGTATTTTCCCGGAGCGGGAAGAGGTGGCGCGGCTTTCCCGGTGATGCGCGCCGTGCGTATTCTCAAGCCGGCGGTTGATCTGTGTTTCCCTGTTTCCGGGGAAGGCCTTTTCCGGGGTTTTATGGAAAAGCATTGACACTGTTTTTCTGATGCGTACAAATAAAATAGCGTCGTTTATCTTTACTTTATGCGCCACCGTACTGCAGACACTCCCAAAGGGCACCGCAATTACGTCATCATTGCGTGTGACGTGCTTCTTTTTCTGGCTATGCTCAAGTGGCTTCCCGTAGAGCCGGAGGTGGCCAGGGGGCTTGCTGTTCTTACCTTTATCGGCATCCTGTGGCTGACGGAAGCCCTGCACGTAACCGTAACCTCCCTGCTGGTGCCGGTGCTTGCCATGTTTATGGGGATTCTGCCGGGGGAGAAAGCTCTGTCCGGTTTTGCGGACCCTACCATTTTTCTGTTTTTCGGGGGCTTTGCCCTGGCCGGGGCTCTTCACGAACAGAAAATTGATGCGTGGCTGGCGGGAAAAATCCTCCGGATGGCCCGCGGGAGCCTGGGGATGGCCCTGATTCTGATTTTCCTGGCTACGGCGTTTCTTTCCATGTGGATGTCCAATACGGCCACGGCGGCGATGATGCTTCCTCTGGTGATCGGCCTTCTGGACCGCGTTCCGGCGGAAAAACTTAAGACGACGGCTCCTTTTGCCATCCTGGGGGTGGCGTACAGCGCCTCCATCGGCGGCATGGGGACGCTGGTGGGTTCTCCTCCCAACGCCATTGCGGCGCATGAACTAGGCATGGGGTTTGCGGAATGGTTCCGGATTGCCATGCCCATTGTCCTGGTGTTCGGGGTGATCGTTTTCTTCCTGATGTACCTGTTCCTCCGCCCGAATCTGGGGATGCATGTGGATATGGTGCCGGAGGAAAGGGAGGGAACGGAGGGCAGGTTGAATGCCAGGCAGGTGCGTGTCCTTATTCTCTTCGTGCTGGTGGCCGGGAGCTGGATGTGCAGCAGTTTCCTTTCCTCTGCTTTGGGCGGCATCCCGTCCATGGACACGCTCATCGCGCTGAGCGCTGCGGTGCTGCTGCCGCTGTGCGGGGTGATCAACTGGAGCGGCATCGCCAAAAATACGGACTGGGGCGTCCTGCTTTTGTTCGGGGGCGGCATCACGCTCAGCAGCATCCTCGTCCAGACGGGGGCGGCGGGATTCCTGGCAGACCAGGTATCTTCTCTCGCCATGGGGCACAGCCCCATCGTCATCCTGCTCATCATCAGCCTCTTCATCACGTCGCTGACGGAATTCTGTTCCAATACGGCCAGTGCGGCCCTGGTGGCCCCGCTGATGGTCACGGTAGCCTCCGCCATGGGCATGTCTGCTACGCCGCTGGTGCTTCTGGTAGGCATAGGCGCTTCCTGCGCCTTCATGCTCCCCGTTTCCACTCCTCCTAACGCTCTGGCCTTCGCGACGGGAAAATTCCCTCAGATGACCATGGTAAAGGTGGGGCTGCTGATTAACGTGGTGCTCGTGTTCGTGAAGGCTTTCTGGGCCTGGATATTCTGGATGTAGGAGGAATGGGAAACTGTGCGGGAGCCGTTTTCCCCTTTCGGAAGTGTCATTCGGCCTGCTTCGCGGGGGCGGGGGCTCCCTGCTCCTTTTCCTGAAGTTTCCGCGCCGCTTTTTTGTCCAGCCCGGCGAGCTTGGCAATCAGGTAGAAGAAGGAAGGAATGAAAAATACCCCGATGAAGACGGCTGTAATCATGCCGCCAATGACCCCGACGCCTACCACCTGCCGCGCCGCTGCGCCCGCTCCCGTGGCGACGGCCAGAGGAAGGCAGCCCATGATAAAGGCGATGCTGGTCATCAGGATGGGGCGCAGGCGGATTCTGGCCGCATCCAGGGTGGCCGTGAGCAGGTCCGTGCCCTGACGGAGTTCCAGCACGGCGAATTCCACGATGAGGATGGCGTTTTTGGCCGCCAGGGCAATCAGGACGATGAGGCCGATTTCCGAATAAATGTTGAGGTCCAGCCTGGTAATCCACAGGGCCAGAAATGCTCCCAGGATGGCAATGGGGGCAGTCATGAAGACGGTTACGGGCAGGGACCAGCTCTCATACAGGGAGGCCAGAATCAGAAAGACAAACACGGCTGATGCCGCGAAAATCATGCCGATGGTGATGCCTTTTTGCGCCTGTTTTTCCTGGTAGCTCATTCCGGAATAGTCGTATCCCATGCCGGACGGCATGGTTTGGGCAAAAACTTCTTCCAGGGCGTTCATGACCTGGCCGGAGGAATAGCCCGGAGCCGGGGTGACGTTGAGCTGGGAACTGTTGAACATATTCTGGCGGATCAGGAATTCCGGGGCCCAGCCATGCGTAACGTTGATTACGGAATCCAGGGGAACCGGGTCTCCTTCATTGTTGCGCACATAGAACATGGAAAGCTTGTCGATGCTGTCCCGGTACGGTGCGTCCGCCTGCATGTACACCTGCCATTCCTGTCCGTAAATATTGAAGTTGTTCAGGAAGGTGCTTCCCATGTATGCCTGGATGGTGGCGTAAATCTCATCCACGTCCATATTCTGGAGAGTGGCCTGCTCCGTGTTTACATTCAGGATGTACTGAAGGTTGGAGGGAGACATGAAATTGCTGATGCCCGCTATTTCCGGCCTCTTTTCCGCCGCCTCGATGAATTTGGACGTGTTGGCGGCCAGGAATTTTTCCCCGATGCCCTGGCGGTCCTCCAGCAGGAATGTGACATCCCCGGACGTTCCTACGCCAGGCAGGGGCGGCGGCGGAACCACATACGCCACGCCGGAGGAAATTTCCGCGTTCAGCCTGCTTTTCAGGCGTGCGGCGATGCCGTCCGCCGTCATGCCCGGAGCAGTCCGTTCGGACCAGGGTTTCAGGGAGATGAAGAAGAAGGAGTTGGAGGAGCTTTGGACGGAGCTGATGAGGTTGAAGCCGTTGACGGTAGTCACTACGTCCACGCCCGGATCCTCCCTGATGATTTTTTCAATCCGCGCGGCGGTGTCCGCCGTGACGTTCAGGGATGTATTGTCCGGCAGTTCCACGCCGCCGAACAGGTAGCCCTGGTCTTCATTGGGAAGGAATCCGCTGGGAATAAGTTTAGCCAGGGGAAAGAGAAGGGCGGTCATGGCGGCCAGCAGCAGGATGGACAGCCACATATGCCGGATAAGTCTGGCGCAGATTTCCACGTACCAGTCGCGCGCCTTGTTGAACCCCTTGTTGAACAATTTGAAAAAGGGCCCCAGCAGGGGAATGGAGTCAGCTTTTCCCCCTTTCAGCAGCCCGGCGGACAGGGTGGGGCTGAGGGACAGGGCGCAGAAGGCGGAAATGATGATGGACATGCCGATGGTCACGGCGAACTGTTCAAACAGTTTGCCTGTGACGCCGGGCAGCAGCAGCGTGGGGATAAAGACGCAGGAAATCACCAGCGCCGTGCTGACGATGGGGCCGGATACTTCCTTCATGGCCGCAATGGTGGCCTGGAGGGGCTTTTCTCCGTTGGAAATATGGTTCTTCACCGCTTCCACCACCACAATGGCATCGTCCACGACCAGACCGATGGCCAGCACCAGCCCCATCAGGCAGATGGTATTGATGGAAAAGCCGAACAATGGAAAGGCGATGAAAGCGCCCACGATAGACACCGGAACGGCAAAGGCCGGAATCAGCGTGCCGCGCCAGCCCTGGAGGAAAATGAAAACCACCAGCACCACCAGGCCCAGGGCAATCACCAGCGTGCTGACGATGTCTTCAATCCCGGCGCGGACGGCCAGCGTGGAGTCCAGGGAAACGAGGTAATCCATGCCGGGCGGCATATCCGTATTTTTCAGCAGGGCTTTGATATTGTCCACCAGCTGGATGGCATTTCCTCCGGGCGCCTCGTAAATGCCGATGGAAGCGGCGGGCATGTCGTTTACGGAAGAACTGAGGCTGTAAGTTTCCGAGCCCAGTTCCACGCGGGCGATATCTCCCACTCTTACGATGGAACTGTCCTGCCCGCGCACCACGATATTTTCGAATTCCTTCACGCTGGTCAGGCGTCCGGGCGCTTTTACGGTGAAGGAAAGCTGCTGGTCCGGCGGGGCGGGCTGCGCGCCTATCTTGCCCGCGGGATTTACGGCATTCTGGGCCTGGACGGCCAGCATCACGTCACGGGCCGTAATATTCAGGGCGGCCATCTTTTCCGGGTTCAGCCAGATGCGCATGGCGTAGCGGCCTGCCCCGAACACCTGCACGTCTCCTACTCCGGGCACGCGCTTGATGGCGTCCACCATATTGATATAGGCGTAATTGGCCAGCCAGAGGCCGTCATAAGTCCCCTGGGGGGAATAGAGGCTGACGACCAGGGCGGGCAGCCCGCTTGTCTTGCGGAGGGAGACTCCCAGCGCGCTGACTTCCGACGGCAGCTGGGAGGTGGCCTGCCCGTAGCGCAGGTAGGAAAGCACCTGGTCCATGTTGGCTTCCGTGCCGATTTCAAAAAGGATCATCATGCTCATTTGCCCGTTGTTGGTGTTGACGGAAGTCATGTAGGACATGCCGTCCACGCCGGACATTTGCTGTTCGATGGGGGATGCGATAGACTTGACCACCGTTTCACAGTCCGCTCCGGGATAAGTGGCCGTCACCTGGATGGAGGGGGGAATGATGTCCGGGTACTCGGAGATGGGCAGGCGCAGAATGGAAAAGGCCCCCAGCAGGACAATGATGACGGAGAGGCAGATGGAAAGGATGGGGCGCTTAATGAAGAAATCAGCCATGGCGGGAGGAGCTTATTGGTTGCTGGCGGGTACCGCTTTCAGGCGGGCGGTCGGATTTCTGGAGGCTGCTTCCGCCTGGAGAAGACCGTCCACGACCACTTTGCTTTGGGGGGTGAGGGAATCCGGTTTCAGGGGAGTAACCTGCTGCCGGTCTCCAAGTTGCGTTCCGGCTTGTACGGGGATGATGGAAGGGTGGTTGCCCTCATCCAGAACAATCACGAAAAAGCGCCCCTGTGTCGAAAGAAGGGATTTTGCCGGAACGGTCAGCGCGTTTTTGACGGTGGCCAGCCGGGCCGTGGCGATGATGAACATGCCGGGGCGCAGCAGATAGTCCGCATTGGGAAGGTTGGCCTGTACGCGGATGGTGCCTGTCTGGGGATTGAACGCCCGGTCAATGGCAACTACCGTGGCTTGTTCCGGGTATTTGGTGCCGTCTTTCAGCGTAATGTCCAGCTTGCTGCCCGTCTGGACGCCTTCATTCCCGTTTTTCCCCGCCTGCTGAATCCATTCCTGCTGGGTGACGGCGAAATTGACGCGTATGGGATTGACGGAGGAGACGACGGCAAGGGGGCCGCTTTCCGGGCTGACCAGGTCGCCGATGTTTGTCCTGGAAATGCCGGCTATTCCGTCAAAAGGCGCGTACAGCACCGTATAGGAAAGATTTTTTTCAGCCAGGGCCAGGGCCGCCGCAGCCTGCTGCACCTGCGCTTCCGCGGCCAGGGCGGAGAGGCGCGTATCCTCGTATTTCTGTTTGGAAATGGCGTTCTCCGCGGCCAGGGGCCTGTAAATTTCCGCGTCGTAATTCAACTGCTGTAGCTGGGCCTGCGCCTGGGCCAGGGTGGCTTTGGCCTTGGATACCTGGTCCCTGAACGTGGAATCGTCAATGCGGAAGAGAACTTCCCCTTTCTTCACAATAGCGCCATTGGCGTAATTCTGCGTTTGAAGGTAGCCCGTAATCTGGGGGACGATGGAGGCGTTGTCCACGCCGTCCAGGTGGCCCACCCAGCTGCCCGTCACCGGAATATCCATGGTGACGGGATGTTCGTAAATAATTGTGGGCGTTTCATGCGGCACCTGTTCCGTCTTTTTACACCCGGCAAAAAAGAGGGAAAGCAGGCAGAGGAAAACGGCGGGGCCGGGGATAGAGCCCGTCAGGCGTGTCAAGTCCATGCTGGGAGTGACACGCCCGCGGGCTTCTTTGTTGAAAGAAGGTTTTCCGGGCGGCGTCGCTGTCCGCGTCATGCGCGGGGGGAGGGATTCTCCCGGACGGTTCAGGAGCGGGCGCCGGATTTATCCGGAGTGAATGCCCGCGCCAGTTCCCCGAACCACAAGACAAGGGAGGTGCCTGCGAAGATGAGGCCCCAGTCCGTCCAGCTCAGGGGCACCACGTTGAACATCTTGCCGCCGAAGGTGACGATGAGGTACTGCCCGGCCAGGATAAGCAGGGCTACCAGGCCGAAGCCGCCAATGCTGGCGCCCATGCGTGCAAAGGCGCTCTGGTGCGTGTTGAATGCCTTGGCGTTGAACATGTTCCAGAATTGGAGCAGGACGAAAATGGTGAAAAACAGGGACAGTTCATAACCAGTCAGTTCATGTTCCGGGGTGGAGAAGTCCAGGTAGCTGCGGAAGTAGCCGCTGAGGCTGAACTGCGTGAGACTGGTAATGTCCGCATGCTTGAAATATTGCAGCAGGCCGAACAGGAAAGCGACGAACAGGATGCCCACGCCCAGGATGTTCCGGCCCATGGGGCGGGTGATGATGTGGTCCGTGGTCTTGCGCGGCGGGTCCTGCATCACGCGTTCGTCCGACGGCAGGGAGGCCAGCGCCAGCGCGGCGAAGGTATCCATGATGAGGTTCACCCAGAGCATCTGCGTGACGGTGAGGGGGGATTCCGTGCCCAGGAATGCGCCGATGAGCACAATGAGGCAGGCCGCCACGTTAATGGTCATCTGGAAGACGATGAAGCGCTGGATATTCCTGTACAGGGAACGCCCCCACATGACGGCGCGGGAAATGCTCATGAAGGAATTGTCCAGGATGGTGATGGCGCTGGCTTCCTTGGCTACGGTGGTGCCGTCTCCCATGGAAAGCCCCACCTGCGCGGCGTTCAGGGCGGGGGCGTCGTTGGTGCCGTCCCCGGTGACGGCCACTACCTGGTCCTTCTTCTGGAGCAGTTTGACCAGCCGTTCCTTATCCATGGGCCTGGCGCGGCACATGATTTTCAGGTCCATCACGCGGTCCAGCAGTTCCGCGTCCGGAGTCTGCTCAAACTCCACACCCGTCATCAGACGGTCCGGCGTGTCCTCCTCCGTCCACAGACCGATCTGGCGCCCTATTTCCCGTGCGGTGCCGGGGGTATCCCCTGTGACGATCTTGATGCGGATGCCCGCGTCCATGCAGTCCTTCACGGCTTGGGGCACATCGTCCCGGACGGGGTCGGAAATGGCGGCGATGCCCAGATAAACCAGATCCTTGCGGATGATGCGGCCGTCCTCGAATACCGGGGCGTCATCCTCCAGAACGCGGTACGCGAAGCCCAGCGTGCGCATGGCCTGGTTCTGGTAGGCCAGGAGCTGTTCCTCAATGGCGGGGCGCATGTCTGCGGCGGGAACCTGGCCTTCCGGAGTCAGGACAGTGGAGCAAAGGCCCAGCACGATTTCCGGCGCGCCTTTCACGTAAAGGACTTTTTTGCCCAGCAGGGGGGATTCCGCCACGGTGGCCATGTACTTGCGTTCCGTGGAGAAAGTAAGCTGTTCCAGCACGCGGGCGTTTTCCCGCAGGTCCAGGTAATTCACGCCCAGCCCGTGCAGCCACAGGAGGAGCGCTCCTTCCGTGGGGTTGCCCAGGGCCCTGATATGTTCCGGGTCCGCGTAATCCAGAAAGGCGGTGGAGTTGACGGCGATTCCCTCCCGGATCAGGTTCCCCAGCTCGTTTTCCGCCGGGGCGGCGTCCCCCAACCCGTAAAAATCCGCCTTGTACACGTTCATCTGGTTGCGCGTCAGGGTGCCCGTCTTGTCTGTGCAGATGACGGTGGCGGCCCCCATGGTTTCGCAGGCGTGCATCTTGCGCACCAGGTTGTTGTTGGCGAGCATGCTCTTCATGCTCAGCGCCAGGCTCAGGGTGACGCTCATGGGCAGCCCCTCCGGCACCGTGACGACGATGACGGTTACGGCGATCATGACGGTATTCAGAATGTAGGTTCCCGCGCTCAGCCATTCCACGGGGCCCGGCAGATGGGAAAAATACAGGGTAAGCCGCCCGATGACGATGAAGGCGGCGATGGCGTAGCTGGCCCAGGTGATGAGGTCGCCCAGCCTGGAAAGCTGGCGGTTGAGGGGCGTCTGCACCTTGTTGTCTATCTGGGAACCTTCATAAACCTTGCCGTATTCCGTCCTGTCCCCCACGGAAGTCACTTCCATGACGCCGTGGCCGTCCGCCACGGTGGTTCCTTTCAGAACGTGGTTGGAGGGGTAGGTGGCATCCTTCTTGAATTCCTCTTCATCCGTGGTTTTGCCGATGAGGGGTTCCCCCGTCAGCGTGGATTCATTGACCTGGAGGGAAACGGCTTCCAGCAGGACGCCGTCCGCCGGTACCTCCTCCCCTGTGTTCAGGATGACGATATCGCCCACCACCACGTCCCGGCGGGGCAATTCGCAGATATTGCCGCCGCGGATGACCTGGACCATGGTGTCGTCATTGACCTGGTTCAGGATTTCAAACTTCTTGTTGGCGCTTACCTCGAAGGCGAACCCCACGCAGGTGGCCAGCAGGATGGCCGCCAGGATGCCCGCGGGCTCCAGGAAGACGCTGGCCGGTTCCGTTCCGGTGAAAAACTGGTAGAAAGCCACGCCTACGGACAGGAGCAGGGCCACCAGCAGAATTTTGATGATGGGGTCTGAAAATTTCTCCAGAAATTGCTTCCACAGGGGTTCCTTTTCCGGGGGAGTCAGGATATTGATCCCGTATCTGGTCCGGTTTTCCAGAACCTGCTGTTCCGAAAGCCCCTGATGATGTGCTGCGCTTTTCATGGTTCAGATGCTTCTTACCTGATTGGAGCCTGTGAGAAAAGCGCGGAGGAATATTTTCAGGAGTGATGACGGGAGTTTTTTATCGGGGCGCAGCCTGAGGCCCGTGCCTTGAAAGGCGGCATTGTTGTCTTGACTTTGACTATGTTCCGGAGATTCTGGAGTACCTATGTGGAATGATCTTTCTCATGGATTTTCCGTGCTGGCGGATGCCCTGGCCTTCCTTTCCCGTTCCTGGGGGTTCTGGGTTTGCGCGGGCAGTGTGGCGGGGCTGGCCGCCGTTTATGCGTGGTGGAGAAAGCGGCTGGCCCTGTGGGCGTTTGTCCTGGCGTTCCTTTCCCTGCTGGCCGTGGTGGGGCTGGCGTGCCGCCAGGCGGTGTGTCAACAAACTTTCCTGTGGATTCATGAGCCGGATGTGCAGGCCCTTTCCGGAAAGTATGAGGTGGAATCCTCCCCCAGGGAAAGGCGGTTTTTCCGCCCTCCGGAGTTGAAGCGTTTTTTTCAGGTCAGTTCTTCCACGCTCCTCCTGAATGAAGACGGGACGTGCGAGATTTCTTCCTTTCCCCGTCCGGAGGCATGGGGCAGGTGGATTGCCCGTCCGGAAGAGAGGGAGGACCTTTCCGTGCTGGAGGAAGATCTCGTTTCTTCCTGCCGCGGAACCTGGTCCCTGGTGAAAAAAGGAGGATATTACGGTGTCTCCATCGCCTATTCCCCCGGCAGGAGCCTGATGTTGTACCTGGGCGGGGAAGGTGCGGAATGCCTGGTGATGCCGGTCAACCCTGCCGATCCGCTGGAAGCGGTGACGTTTGAAAAAACATTCTGACCCGGATTCTGTCCGCACGGGAACAAGGAAGGGAGGCGGGAATCCCGCCTCCCCCAATATGTTTTTTCCAACGCCGTTCCGGCTTTGACCGGGCGTGTGGGCCGGCTGATTTATTTGACCTTTCCCCCTTCGTACACCAGCACCTCAAAGGGCTTCAACGTGAAGGAGATTTCCTTATCAATGTCTACGGAACTGCCGGAGAAGCCGTCCAGCGTCCGCTGGTCGTCATAGGAATCCTTGAAGGTGATGGAGCCCTTGACGTTCGCAGGGATATCCAGAATGCTGCGCAGGGTTCCGGTCAGGCTCTTTTCCTGGTCGGAGGAATTGCGGAGAGCCAGGGTGGCCTTGTTTTTATTCCATGCGGCCCACCCGTACACGGCCCCTTCGTTAGTTTCCTTGTTCCACGGATTGCCTCCCACCCAGTGCACATCGTCCAAAACGTCCGCATTGCGGCGTATCCACTTGATCCCCTTAGCCAGTTCGTCCCACAGAACTCCGCCGTTGGCGCTCATCAGGTCCCGATCCACGTAGAGCTCCTGGAGGGAAGTGCCGCAAGCCGTGGCGCAGCGGAGTTCTTTCTTGACGTTTTCCGGATCGCGGGGCATGCAGGCCGGAGGACCGAATTTAGTGACCATCAGGCCGTGAGTCATCATGGAATTGATGGGCATCAGCGGGGAACCCTGCACAAAAACTTCATGCACCAGGCGGTCGCGGTAGGTGATCCATTTGTCGCGGTTGTCGCCCGCTCCGATGGTGCCGAAGTCATTCTCCTGCCTCCATACGGAATCCGCATAACGGAACCAGAAGGGGGATGCCCAGGTTCCTACAGTGCAGTTGATGTAAAGATCCCCCTTTTTCTTGCGCAGGGCGTTCAGCACGCGGATGATGCCTTCCGCATCCTCTTCGTTGCCGGGCCCCTTGGCATGGAAGTGGGTGCTGATGCCGTCGAATTTGAAGTACTTCATATTGTAGTCCTTCACCATCTGGGAGCAGCGGCCCACAAAGGCGTCAAAATATTCCTTGTTGGAGAGCTGGAAATTGCCGATCTTGTTGTCCGGATGCTTCACGTTCCAGTAAGCGAGACGCTTGCCCTTGGAGGCTCCGTAGCCCCCCACCGGACCCAGCCACGTGCCGATGCCGGCCTTTTGCCTGCCGGCGGCGGCGTCAATGCGCTTGAAGCCCTGCGGGAACATTTTGTGGAAATCCCACAGGCTGTTGAATTCATCCCAGCCGTCGTCCCAGACGAAGGCGTCAATGGACATGCCGCGCTTCTGGAAAAACTGTTCCTGCCAGTCTTTCAGGACGGCCAGGCATTGTTCTTCCGTCATGCGCTTGGCGGGGTCCGAATCATTGTTGCGGTTGATGTTCAGTTCATACCAGGAATTATAATGGATGAAGGGGCGGTAGGGCATCACGCGTTCCCGTTCCATATAGGCCAGGAAGGAGCGGCGTTTCTGGCCGGGGGCAAAAATTCCGAGAACGGAGGATACGTCCCATATTTCTCCGGGCTGCAAGGTGGTTTTACGGCTCCAGAGTCCCTGGGCCAGCCGGGATTCGTCCGCCTGGGGAGCCTGCTTTTCCTCCAGCGTGCGCACGGGCAGGGAAAAGGAGATTTCCCCCTTGCTGGCAATCGGTTCGCTCTTGGTCTGGGCCCAGTAGCGCAGAATGTAATTTCCCCTGGAGGGAACCTGTACCGTGTAAGTGTTGCCGGCATTGGAATCTCCGGTGCTGCCGTTGTGGAAATCGGAGTCAAGAACGGCCCCCTTGGAAGAGAGGAGCTGCACGCCGGCAAGGTTCAGCTTATTGTTGCCCTTGTCCCCTCCCTTATACTGGAAAGTGATGGTACATGCTCCTTTGCCGTCAATGGAAACCGGGCCTTCCGCACTGGAAACCTGTTCTCCGTACTGCTTTTTCAGTTCCTGGGGAACATTGAAATTTCCGGTCCATGAGGCTGTGGACCACTTGTCTGCGCTCCAGATGGCGGTTTCTCCTCCTTCCATATTTCCGGCGCCTCCCACGGTATTGATGCCCATGGGAGTTTCCAGGGCGGTGAACGCCAGGTCATTGACGATGAGTGCGCCTCTGGCGTTTCCGGAAACGGAGGGTGCCCCGGCTTTCCCTTCTGCCAGGTCATATTGCATCGCTACGATGTTTTTCATCTGGACGGGCTTCATACTTGCCAGGCGGAGTTCCTGCCTCAGGTAATGGGAATGGTCCCTGAGCACGGCGCGCCAGGAAATGCGAAGGGTTCCGTTCAGAGCCTGGAATGTTGCGCTGACGGCTTTTCCCGGGAAGCGGTCAGCCAGCCTGAATGCCTTGGGGTTGGGCTGAAGGGAGACGAATTTGACGTTTCCCGCTTTCAGCTCGGAGGATTTAAGGCTCCGTCCGTCCTGAAGATTGATGATGAATAATTCATCCCCTGCCTTGGCGACGGGGCCCAGTTTGGAAGTCATTCCTCCGAAGGAAAGACTTCCGTTCCGAAGGATAAATTTGGCCGTCAGGATGTTATTGGAAAGAGTATAGCCGGAAGCGGATTGTTCCGCGCTGGCTGTTCCGGGTGCAGGCCCCGGAAAGGCGACTTCTGCGGGGGATGTGGGCAGGCAGCCCAGCAGGGTTGTCATGGCAATGGTTGTCTTGAAAAATTTCATGGTGAAATAATATTACAGCTAGCGGGAGGATAATTTGGGGAAGGCTCTTTTTCAAGAAGAAGGTTCTGGAAATGGAAGGAAAGAAAATTAATTTTTATTGAATATGAAAACATTATGTTGATTTTTTTTGATGGCTGAGGGAAAACAACCGGATTCCCAATCCGAGGTCAATCTAACATTTCAATTATGAAACTATTATTACAATTTTTTCTATTTTGCGAAAAGGGATTGCTGTTCCTATACAGCAACTTCAGAACCTCCACAAAAAATCTATTCTGCGTTTTATTTTTTATATTCATAAGTGATAGAAGGTAATTATATTACATTTTTTAGCGGATTGAAAAAGCTTGTTCTCATCTTTCCTGTGGGGGAGAAAAAGAGCGGATTGGGAATCCGATATACAGAGGGCGGGGAATATCTCTCTGATTGCTACTCAGTCCATCATTCACAGAAAATGAAAAAAACATTAGCATTAATGGCCATTGCGGCGTGTTGTTCCGTTCCGGCGTTGGCGTCTTCCGGCTCTTTAGAACCATCGGCCGGAACGTCTTACGCTGCCGGTACGGCGACGACAACTGAAGGTATTACATTGGGAAAAGACATGACGTTTGGGAGTCTCTCACAGAGTCCCCTTCCTGGCGGTTTCATTCCTTACGGCGGTAATTTTTATGCTTCCAATTACACGATCTCCCTCTGGCTGAATACTTCTTCCTTAACGGAAGGAACCCAGACCACGCTGTTTGGGTATTATGGCACCAGTGCGGGCCAAAGTTACGGGGCAAATGCCTTGTATCTGACGGCAGATGCCAAGCTTGGCATGGGAGATGGAAATTTGAATACTTCTACCGGCTCTTTTTCCCAAAACCGTGGAGACGTTTCTGAAACTTCCGTTGTTTTGGAGGGAGGTTTTCTTAACGTGACTCTAGCCGTTACTGGCGCAAACCAAAGCCAGTCTGTGGAGGTCTATGTGAATGGTTCCTTGCTTGACACGTTGTCCTACAACGGCAACATGAACGGAAATCGCACTGATATCCAAGGATGGATTAATCCCAATCTTACATGGGGTGAAATTCAGTGGACGGATACAAAACTTTCCGCGGAACAGATTGCCGGTTTTGCCGGCCTTCAGGTTCCGGAACCGGCCTCGGCTTCTCTGGGAATCCTGGGCCTGGCCGTTCTGATGATGCGCCGCCGCCGTTCCTGACGGTTTTCCACCAGAGAACTGGTAATTCATAGGCCGCTGCCTGAAAAGGCGGCGGCCTTATGATATCAGGGGAAATCCTCAGGCATTTTTCCGGTGCGGAAAAGATGGAGGGGATGACACATAAGAATGAATCCGTTGGAGATTGGCTGGTGTCTAATCTGCATGTACAGGGTAGCCGATCAGATTGTTGAAATTTTGGAGAAGGCGGGAGTTAAGCGGATTTACGGCATTGTGGGGGATAGCCTGAACCCCGTTACGGACGCTTTGAGGAGGAGGAAGACCATTGAATGGATTCATGTGCGGCATGAGGAAGTGGCGGCTTTTGCCGCGAGCGCGGAAGCCCAGCTGAGCGGGAATCTGGCTGTATGCTGCGGCAGCAGCGGCCCCGGAAACCTCCATTTGATCAACGGCCTGTTTGACGCCCACCGGAACCATGCCCCGGTGCTGGCCATTGCCTCCCATATTCCACAGAGCCAGGTAGGCATGGAATATTTTCAGGCCACGCATCCGGAACAGCTTTTCAAGGAATGCAGCGCATATGCGGAACTGGTTTCGGAAGCTTCCCAGGCCCCGTGCATTTTGATGTCCGCCATTCAGCACGCGTGGGCCAGGCGCGACGTAGGCGTCGTCGTCTTGCCCGGAGACATTGCGGACGCCCCCGCGGAGATGAAGAATCTGGTGCATCCTCCTTCCTACACGCGGGAGAATGTTGTTCCTGAACATGAATCCGTATCCCTTCTGGCACGGATGCTTGACGACCACCGCCGCATTACTTTCTTTTGCGGCGCCGGCTGCGCAGGAGCGGAAGACAAGGTCGTCCGGCTCGCGAACCGCCTGAAAGCTCCGATTGCCTACACATGGAGGGGAAAGGATTATTTTGAACATGACAATCCCCTGGGCATCGGCATGACGGGGCTGCTGGGATGGGGAGATGCCTACAAGGCCATGCATGAAAGCGACATGCTCGTGTTGTGGGGGACGGATTTTCCCTATTTCAATTTCATTCCCACCAAACCTGAAATCGTGCAGATTGACAGGCGCGGTGAAGTGCTGGGCCGCCGCTGCCGCCTGGACCTGGGTATTTGCGGGGATGTTTCCGTCACGGCGGAGGCGTTGCTGAACATGGTGCAGGAAAAGACGGATTCCGGGCATTTGGACGCCGCCCTGAAACGCCACGCCAGGGACGTGAAAGAGATGAACGCCTATATGGAAGGAAATGACAAGGAATCTCCCATCCGGCCGGAACAGCTCACGACCGCCCTGAACAGGCATGCGGCATCCGACGCCGTATTTACGGTAGATACCGGCACCCCCTGTATCTGGAGCGCAAGGTTCCTGTGCGCTACGCTTGGCAGGAGGACGCTGGCTTCCTTCAATCATGGCTCCATGGCCAATGCAATGCCAATGGCTATTGGGGCGCAGATGGAATACCCCGGACGGCAGGTAATTGCCCTGTGCGGAGATGGCGGCCTGTCCATGCTGCTGGGGGATCTCATCACGATTGTCCAGTACAGGCTGCCGGTGAAAATCGTGGTGTATAACAATGACTGTCTGGATTTCATCCAATTGGAAATGCAGGCGGCCGGGCTGATTCCGTGGCAGATCAACCTGAACAATCCCTCTTTTGCCGCCGTGGCGGATGCCGTTGGCATCAAGGGGTTTTTATTGGACAAATCCAGTCAGGTGGACCAGATGGTGAACATGTTCCTGAATTATCCGGGCGCCGCTCTGCTGGACGCGCATGTGGACAGGGACGCCCTTGCCCTGCCTCCCTATATCAGTATGGGCCAGGCGGCGGACTTTTCCCTTGCCATGATGAAGCAGACGCTGGCCGGGGAAGTGAAGCAGGTATGGAACACCCTGGCCGGAAACAGGAAGCTGTTCAAACCGTGATGCCCTGCGGGCAAGGAGAGGACACCGGGAAGGGAAACGGCTCTTTGTTTATGGTTACTCCATGGAAAGGGCTTTTTTCAGCGCTTCCGTCACGATTTTCGGGTTGGCTTTGCCTTTGGCGGCCTTCATGACCTGGCCGGTAAGCCAGTTCAGGAGTTTTTCATTGCCCCCCTGTATTTCCGCCACCTTGTCCGGATTGGCGGAAATGACTTCCCGCACGATGCCGTCCAGAAAAGAGGAATCCGCCTTTTCAAAGCCCAGCAGCTTGGCGGCCTGCGCTGCGGCGAGGGCCGGCTCATCCCACATTTTGGCGAATACGTCCTTGGCCTGGTTGTTGGAAACGGTGCCGTCGTCAATAATGGCGATCAGCTCCCGGATGGCGCCGGGTTTCACCGGGCATTCAGACGGGCGCATGCCTTTTTCATTCAGCACGGCGGAAATGTTGTTAATCACCCAGTTGGCGATTTTTTTGCCGCTGGCGGTTCCCCGCGCCGCTTCTTCAAAAAAGTGTGCCAGTTCCAGGTCTCCCACCAGCACGTTGGCGTCGTATTCGCTCAGGCCGTATTCTTCCATGAAGCGTTTCTGCCGTTCCTGAGGCAGTTCGGGAATCTGACCGCGCACTTTCTCCACCAGCGGGGCCGTGCGTACGGGAACCAGATCCGGACAGGGGAAGTAACGGTAATCGTGCGCGTCTTCCTTGGTTCGCATGACGACGCTTTCTCCGCGTTCGTCATCCCAGCGGCGGGTGGACTGGATTTGAGGAATGCCCATGTCCAGTTCTTCCGCCTGGCGCCGGATTTCATAATGAAGGGCTCTGCGGACGGCGGACATGGAGTTGATGTTCTTCATTTCCACCTTGGCACCCAATTCCTCCTGCCCGTGGGGACGCAGGGAAATATTCACATCGCACCGCATCTGGCCCTTTTCCATGTCCGCGTCGGAGATATCCCCGTAATTCAGAATCTGCTGGAGGGACTTGAGGTAGGCGTAGGCTTCTTCCGGGGTGTCGATGTCCGGCTCGGAAACGATTTCCATCAGGGCGGATCCCGCACGGTTGTAGTCGATCAGGGAATAATTGGCATGATGGGTAATCTTCGCCGCGTCTTCTTCCAGATGGATGCGGGTCAGCTTCACGGTGCGGAAAGGAGGGACGCCGGCTTTGATCACGTCATTCGGATAGGACCAGGGGTACAGGGGCACTTCCCCTCCCAGGCACAGCGGAAGATCCAGCTGGGAGGTCTGGTAATTTTTAGCCATGTCCGGATAGAAATAATTCTTGCGGTCCCATTGGGAAATCTCCGGGCTGGAACATCCCAGCATCAGGCCGGTCAGCAGCGTGCGTTCAATGGCGAACTCATTCAGGACGGGCAGGGCGCCCGGCAGCCCCAGGCAGGTGGGGCACACGCGCGTATTGGGTTCAAAGCCAAAGCCGGTCTCGCAGGAGCAGAACATTTTGCTCTTTGTCTTGATCTGGCAGTGGACTTCCAGGCCAATGGTCACGATGTAATCTGAAATTGCCATAAATTCGGAACGCTTGAAGATCGCGGAAACTGTACGGAACCCTTTTCTCTCTGTCCAGTAAAAAGGCCTGCGGGGGAGAGCGGAGGGTTTTCAGACTAAGAATGATGATTGATTTGGAGGGGGGATTTTGTGGCGGAGGTGGGGAGGCGTTTAAGTTCTTCTCCGTCCCGGTAGATGCCGGCGTGCATTTCTTCCGTCAGGAAGGCCGTGTCCCTGGGCGAATCAAGCCAGTGAAGGGGGCCGGATATTCCTTCAAAGCGATGTAGCTTTGGAGGGGAACAAGATGAACTGCCGATTTCCGGCCTGTTGCTCTGGTGATTCCTTCCATGTCACGGAGTCCTCCACTCTGCCTCCTCCACTCTTTTTATAAGATGCCCAGTTCCTTAAGCTGCTGGATGGGACGTTCCGGCCAGAGCTTGTTGGCGATGGGGCTGGCGGGGCTTGGGTGGAGCAACGTGCCGATGGTGAAGCTTTTGCCAGGGAGCCGGGAGGCGGCGTCCCGCAGCTTCTGCGTGGCGTAGGCACCCACCCCCACCAGCGTGTGGGGATTCAGGATGGTGATGAGGGAAAGCAGGTGTTGGCTGGAGGTCGAGATCTTTTTCAGGTAGTCCAGCACCTGTTCCTTATGATCAATATGGGTCGCAGCCAGCGAGGTGAAGCCAATGATGGCATTCATGGGGGTGCGGATATCGTGGCTCATATTGAACAGGAACTCCCGCTTGGCACGGTTTGCCGCCCCCTCGTGCTGGAGCGCGATCTCCAGCTTGCGGTTCTGTTCCTCCAGCTGGGCCTGATACTTTTTCTCCTGTTCTTCTTTCTGCTGTTCCATCTCCTGCACAGAACGGCGGCGCAGTACCTGAAGGATCATTACAAGCAGGATGTAACCGACCAGCGCCATCAGGATCAACGGAAGTGATTCACGAAAGACCGATCTTTCATCTGTATACGCATAGAGATCAAAGGATCTTCCATGACAGTACATTCCAAAATAGCAGCCGGAGCCGTCCCAATCATGGGTATGGGTCAGCGTTTCGGCGGTTCCGACTTTGCGGATCTCCTGTACCAGCGGGCTGTCCGTAACATCCTGCCCGATCAACTCCGGGCGGTTGGAGGCAATGACCTGATTGTTCTGCACGATGAACAATGTGCCGCTGGTTTCTACCGAGTAGCCGTCCAGTACGCTCTGGATGGACAAGGCCGTTCCTTCTATAAATTCTGCCGGGGTATAGCGGTAGGCAAGCAGGATCACCTCTTTGCCTTTTGCCCTGTGTGCCGCAACATCCACAGCAGACCCATCTTCCAGCAGGACCCGCTTGAGGTAGGTCTTTTGCGGGTGAGAAGAAACGTCCAGAACGGTATCATTTTTGAGCTGCTCTCCAAACCGAGCATAGCCGATGCTGTTTGTTGTGGATTCGCACAGGAGCGTACCGTCCGGGGACAGAACCGAGATCCCTGTGAGCCAGAGCTTCTCCGTTTGCTTTTTCAGGCACTGCGGATCGGAGAGGTCCAGCGCAGGGTCCTGTGCCAGCTGATGCACCGATACCGCCGTGCGGCGGAGCGCTTTGGCAGCAACGATATCGTTGTACTTTTCAAAACTGGTGGACTGCGATTTGACAAAATCAAGGGTCTGGCAGAAACGTCCCTCCGCTGTGCGCAGTGCCCGCCAATCCGAGAGAAAAACGATGCCGGTCATAAAAAGCACACCGACGATCAGATAGATCCCCCATCTCCCTGCATCTGAAAGGGTTCTTTTTTTATGCGCCAATGGTGTCCACCTCCAGATACTGCGAAGCATTTTCAAGGTATCGGCCAATGATCCGCTCCAGTGTGCCGTCTGTGCGCATCTGCGCAAGAACCGCGTTCAGCTGGGTGTCCAGCCCGCGGCTGTCGTTTTTGGCAAAGGCGATGCCCAGCCCGGTGACCAGCAGCGGTTCTTCGAGGATACGGAACTCCACGGAATTGTCCTTCATGTATTGCAGGATGCCTGTCTCATGGGCAGCGATGGCATCCACATAGCCGCAGGCCATCATCGCGTACTGCACGTTGCGGTCTTCGATGCTGAACACCTCCACCGTCTGCGGGATCCGCGGATCGGAGCCGCTGAGAAAAAGTTCCTCCGGCTTGCCGGTGCTCTGCACGGCGATGGTCTTTCCGGCAAGGTCGCTGAGTGTCCGGATGCTGCTGTCGGCATCCACAGCAGCCACCTGACGGCTCACCATGTAGGGGCCCGCCCAGCGGTAGATCTCCTCGCGTCCATCCATGGAAAAGCAGCCCCAGATGCAGTCGATGGCACCGCTTTCCACCAGATTTGTTTTTTGCTCCCACTCGATCGATTCAAACCGGGCAGCATATCCCATGCGGCGGAATGCTTCGGTGGCAATCTCCACGTCGATCCCGGCGGGAACACCGTCATTGTTCAGATAGATATAGGGCGGGTAAGTATCGCTCCCCACAATGATCTGCGGAAGACCGCTCTCCTTCGCGTCCGTTCCGCCGCAGGAAGTCAGACTGCCAACAGCAGCCGATGCCGCCAGCAGCGTGCAGCCGTGCAGAAATGCACGGCGTGAGATTCTGTGTTTCATTCGGGCTTTTTTATTCTCCTGTTTTTATTGCATCCGCTGTTCAGTTGTGCTGCTGTAATTCTTCTTTCAGGTCGGACTGGATATTCGTCAGACATTGCAGCAGCAGCGGGTTGAACGCTCCACACTCGCCGTTCAGGATCATCTGCATGGCTTTTTCGTGGGAAAAGGCTTTTTTGTAGCATCGTTCGCTGGTCAGTGCATCGTATACGTCGGCCAGCGAGACCAGTTGTGCGCTGATGGGGATCTCGTCGCCCTTCAGTCCATCCGGGTAGCCGCGCCCATCCCAGCGTTCGTGATGCCAGCGGGCGATCTCGTAGGCCGTTTGCAGCAGCGGCTGCTCGGAAAAATTATCCAGATCGTACAGTATCTGGGCTCCCAGCATACTGTGGGTCTTGATGACCTCAAATTCCTCCGGGGTCAGTTTGCCAGGTTTGTTGAGAATTTTTTCATCAATGCCGATCTTGCCGATGTCGTGCAGGGCAGAGGCAAGCGGGATCATATCCTGCTGTTCCGCAGTAATAGAGTATCTGCTGCTGATTTCCAGCAGACGGTGGAGCAGCAGTTCCGTGATCATGCGGATATGTCGCACATGGAGACCGCTTTCGCCGTTGCGGAATTCTACGATATGGCTCAGTACACCTACCAACGTATCCGTATTGTTTTCACGGGCACGGATCTGGTCAGAGACCATCTGCACCAGCCGCCGCTGCTTGGCGTACAGCTTGATGGTGTTGGTCACGCGGCGGTATACGATGCGTGCATCAAAGGGACGATTGACATAATCACTCGCCCCCAGTTCATAGGAGCGCCGGATCGCCGCATCAGAGTCCTCGCTGGAGATCATGATGACCGGGATGTCCTCGATGGTGTGGTTGGCATTCATGGCTTTCAGCACTTCAAAGCCGTCCATAACGGGCATGTTGATGTCCAGCAGCACCAGTGCAATGTTTCCGGCTTCTGCCCGCAATTTTTCCAGGCATTCCTGTCCATTTTCTGCCTCCAGAATATGGTAGCCGTCTCCTAAGATCTCTGCCAGGATCATGCGGTTCATTTTGGAGTCGTCCACAAGCAGGATCTGGGATTTTTCCTGCAAAAGCTTTTCCGGTGCGGCCAGGCTGCCCCCCGGAACCTCCACCGTGACGGCATTCTTGCGGCACTTTGCCTGATACATCAGCCGGTCTGCCCGGCGAACCGCATTCTCCATCGGGTCGGTGATGGCCTGTATCGTTCCGCCGATGCTCAGCGAGAGGCGGAAATGCGAATAGCCGGGTACGGATGCCATCTGTGCAGCCATGCGGATCTGTTCCAGTTTGGTCTGCAAAATATCTCCCGGAATGCCGGGTAAGACCAGCAGAAATTCGTCTCCGCCATAGCGGATGAGCAGGTCCGACTCCCGGATGCAGGAGCGGATGGCATTTGCCGCTGTTTCCAGTGCCATATCTCCGGCGTAATGTCCATAGGTGTCGTTGCAGATCTTGAAATCGTCCACATCTATCAGCGCGATGCCTGCGGGGCCGACGATACGGGATGCGATATCCTCATAGTAGCGGCGGTTGTACGTGCCAGTCAAGACATCGTGGTAAAGTTTTGCACGGTAGCTCTCTGTTGTTTCTTGAAGCTTTTCCTCGGCTTCGGCCTGCATCTTTTCCATGTTGGAGCGATCGAACTGCCATTGCAGGTGACCGATCAGCAGAATGTTCGCAGCGATACCAAGGCCGATCACGATGAGCTTTTGAAGGTTCAAAGAGGTGTAAAGAAAAAAGCTGTGGTCGGTAGAAAAGAAAAACGCCGAGTATAGGAATGCAATGAGGCCGCTTACGATTCCTGCTGCATAGCCGTATTTCACGAGCACAGCAGAAAGAACAACAAAAAGCAGGATATTGGGATTTGGAATATGAAAATTCCAGACGATCAGGCAGACGCTCAATTGGGCAAGTGCCGATAGCAACATAGGCCGGATTTTATTTGGCTGTTGTTCCATACGCAATACCATCCAATCCTTTGATTCATTATGATTGCTCTCTCACAAAAAAAGAGCTGGGCCGCAAATGGGCGGCCCTGCTAGGTCGTGGGTGTCGGTCATCTGCGAAAACGCGCTAGTCCGCTTTTTATTTTCGGGAGGGGGGGGTAACGCGGAAGCGCTTCACCGTCTGCTCCAGCGCAGCGATATCCACAGGCTTGGACAGATGCGCGTCCATGCCGGCCTCCTTGCTCTTTTTCACATCCTCCAGGAAGGCGTTTGCGGTCAACGCTTGCGGCCTGTCCGCACTGGATCTTGTGTGGATTCTCCTATAAAAGTAGTGACATTATATTCTAGCATTCTGTTAAAACCGTTTCAAGCTTATTTTGAATTTCTTGCGATAATTCAGATGCGTTTAAACCTCTAAAAAATGCGATTTGAGCAAAAAAACGGATGGCTCCGCAGAACCATCCGCTAAAACTGGTATCATCAGTCTTTCCGATACTTATATGCACCCTCAATGGCGTGGATCAGATGATAACGGAATCGAGCGTGTCGGGGTAGATCCCTTTCTGCTCGTCCGGTTTCCCAAAAGCCCACGGGGGCTTTTCGGCTTAAGCAAGGATCCCGGTGGACTGCAAAAACAGCACCAGCATCATCACCGGAGCAACGTATCGGATCATCACCCGGTAGAGTTTCTTGCGGCGGAAGGTTTCGCCGTTGCGCTGCATCTCGTCAATGACGTAATCCGGTGCCATGACCCAGCCAATCAGGATGGTGGACAGCAGGGCAATGAAAGGCATCATAACACTGTTGCTGACATAGTCCATGATATCCAACAGCTGACCCACCGATCCGTTGGGGAGCTGTACTTCAAAATAGAAGATGCTGTAACCCAGCGCAATGATGGCGGAAGCGGCCAGATAAATGACCGCCAGCACAAGCACTGTCTTTTTGCGGCCCGAGTGGAAGATCTCCATGCAGTTGGCGGTGATGGATTCCAGCACCGAGATGCAGGAGGTCAGGGTGGCAAAAATGGCGGTGACAAAGAACAGGATGCCCACGAACACGCCCGCCTTGCCCATGGCGTTGAACACCTTGGGCAGCGAGACGAACATCAGGCTGGGGCCTGCGCTCATGCCCTCGGTGCCAGAGAAAACATACACGGCGGGGATGATCATGGCACCGGCCAGCAGGGCTACGCCGGTATCGAAGATCTCAATCTGATTCACCGCTTTGTTCAGGTCTACTTCCGGTTTGACGTAGGAACCGTAGGTGATCATAATGCCCATGGACACGCTGAGGGAGAAGAACAGCTGGCTCATGGCATCCAGCAAAATCTGCAAAAAGCGGCTGACGGTCAGCCCTTCCATGTGCGGGGTCAGGTAGTAGCGCAGACCTTCCAGACCGGTGCGCATCTGGCCGGAGGTGTCCTCGTGGCGCAGGGTGAGGGCGTAGCCCGCAATCACCACCACCAGTACCAGCAGAATGGGCATCATGTAGCGGGACACCCGCTCAATGCCTCCCTCCACGCCGTTGTACACGATGAAAGCAGTCACGCCCATGAACAGCAGAGCGAACACCACAGGGGAGACCGGCGAGGTGATGAAGCTGGTAAAATAACCGTCCTCAGCAGCGGCAGCAGACTGTCCGGTCAGGTAGACTGCCGCATATTTTGTGATCCACCCGCCGATGACGGCATAGTAGGTCATAATCAGAACTGGCACCAGAAAGGTCAGGATGCCGAGGAATTTCCACTTGGGGCGCATCGTCTCGTAGGCGCGGATGGCACTCTGCTTGGTGCGGCGGCCAATGGCGATATCCGAGGTGAGCAGCGTGAAACCGAAGGTCAGCACCAGCACCAGATACACCAGCAAAAACAAACCGCCGCCATCTTTTGCGGCAAGGTACGGGAACCGCCACAGGTTGCCGACACCCACCGCACTTCCGGCGGCAGCAAGGACAAATCCGATTTGTCCGGAGAAACTGCTTGCTTTCTTTTCCATGATTCTGAAACTCCTATCCGTAATTCCTATTGTAATATAGGATAACATGGAGTATCATATCAGTAAACAGAATAAAATTACTACGACCTATAAATTTTACTTATGGAGCATTTGAGATGCGGGAACAGAAAGACCGATACGAGATATTCTTGAAAGTGTGCGAAACGGGCAGCTTTTCCAAAGCAGCGGAGGCACTGAACTATACCCAATCCGGCATCAGCCAGATGATGGCGGGGTTGGAAGAAGAACTGGGCGTGAAGCTGTTCGCCCGCATCAACCGGGGCGTGACCCTGACCGACAACGGGACACGTCTTTTGCCCTACGTCCGGGAACTGGCCAACCAGAAGAACCGGCTGCGGCAGGCGGCGTTCAATATCAACCACAAGGTGGAGGGCAAGCTGCGGGTGGGCAGCTTTTCCAGCATCACAACGCTCTGGATGCCGGAAGTGGTGCATTATTTCAAGGAGAACTACCCGAAGGTGAGTATAGAGATCCTGGACGGCAACTATGATGAGATCCGGGAATGGATCATCCATGGGCAGGTGGATTGCGGTTTTCTCTCATCCATTGTGGCAGACGACCTGAAATTCTACCCGCTCTGGGACGACCCGTTGTGTGCCGTGTTCCCGGAGGGGCATCCACTGGCTGCACGACCCAGCGTAACGCTGTCGCAGCTGTTTCAGTATCCGCTCATCATTGAAACGCCCGGCTGTGATAATGACATCCAGCACCTGATGCTCAAATGCCCGGTGAAGCCGAATATTTCTTACAGCTTCCGGGACGATACCCTCATCATGGCGTTCGTGCGCAGCGGGCTGGGCGTGACCATCTCACAGGAGCTGGTGATGCAGGCATTTGGCTGCCCCGGTGTGGTGTCCCGTCCGCTGAAGCCTGCCTGTTGCCGGATGCTGGGGCTGGCGTTTTCCAAAACTGCCAGCTCGGTGGTGAGCCAGACGCTGCTGGAATATCTGAAATCCACCCGGCAGCAAAAGGATGCACCGCAGATAAAATAAGAACAAACTGACCTTTGCATGGTCGGCAAGCTGCTGACGGTTCCAGCCTTTTGACTCCCGGTATCTGCGGAGGAAGTCTCCGCCGCCCCGGCGCAGAAACAGGGTGTAGTCGTCCAGAATGTCCTCCACCGGGATGCCGTAAAGGGCGGCGAGCTTGTCCGCAAGTTCCGGCGTAAAGCTGCGGTGAAATATGCCGCTTTCCAGATCCCGATAGAGCCATTCCTCCATGCCAACCATGGCAGCAACCTCTTTTTGCAGCAGGTCAAGACCATAGCGGCACCAACGCAGACGGTCCCATGGGTTCGGGATGTCGGCGTAAGAATGGTACATACGGTAGAACGCCTGCGCCTCTACGGTGGTGCGGGGGCCTGCCAAACTTACCTGTAAGATGTATAGAGGGGTTAGACCACAACCCTCACATGACACCCTCTGAAGCAGAAAAAAGGAACCGCTCTCTCGGCTCCAAAAAATCCATTTTGACGTAGATGCGTCATTGCGTGAAAGAGGTGGATTCTCTTTTCCATCCCAAAGTGCGCTGGGGAGAGGATAGCAAATGAGCTGCGGATGCATTTTCGCAGGGAGCGCAGAAATGGCGTGGTCGTTTCCCTGCAGGAAACACTGGAAGCGGGAAAGGAGGACAGCGCACTGACCCTTTCCGATGTACTGCAGGACGGTTTCTGCATGGAGGATGCCTGTGAGCGGCAGGACGAGGCCCGGCGGCTGCGCAGGCTGATCGAGGGCCTGCCCGCCCGGGAACGCAAGCTGATCCTGCTGCGGTACGGGCTGGCGGGTCAGCCACCCCTGACCCAGCTGGAAACGGCACAGCTGCTCCAGATCAGCAGAAGTTATGTCTCAAGGCTCGAGACCCACGCACTGGAACAGTTGCGCAAAGGCTGGCTTCAAGAATCACCGGGAGAATAAAGGGTGCCGCCTGCGGGCGGCGTACATAAGCTCTTTTACAATTGGATTTGGTGTGGTATACTGGACGCAACAACTGGAAGGCCAACGAGGGAGCGTAAAATGATTACGAAACATATTGTTGTCGAACCATTCGATGAACATTGGAGACTGGATTTTCTTAAAATACAGAATGAACTTACGGATGCTCTTGGGCAGCTGGCAATTAGCATCGAACACGTGGGGAGTACTTCCGTGCAGGGGCTGTCTGCAAAACCGATTATTGATATAGATGTAGTTATTAAGGATTACAACGCTTTGAAAGATACTATTTCTGCCTTGGAGAAAATTGGTTATCAATATGAAGGAGACCTCGGTATTCCGGGACGAGAGGCATTTCGCTACGATGGTAAAGATCACCTGAAAAAACATCATTTATATGTGTGTCCGGCTGATTCACCGGAGCTGAAAAGACACATCGCATTTAGAAATTACCTTCGGACACATCCCGATGCTGTGCGAAAATATTCTCTTATAAAAGAAGAGGGAGCGAAAAAATACCCTGACGATATTGAACGTTATATTGAATATAAATCTCCCTTCATCGAAGGAATTTATTCGGAAATCGGAATCTGAAATCTCCTGATCTGTCAGGTGAATAGATCATTCTGCACCTTTCGGCAGATAACCCTAAAACGGTTGTGCCGGATGCTATTCTGGGTGAAAACGATGAGAAACAATAACAGAATTCGCAAACCAGCTTCTGGACGGAAATTGGATGCCGGGAAAGGACATTATTTATGAGCGATTCTACCTTGAAAGAGCTTTGGCAGCAGGTTGCAGAAAAGAAAAGCTGTGAAGCAAAGCAGAGAGAACTGACCTCTCAGCGGAACACGCTTGCTGACCGCCTGAAAAAGCTGGAAAAATCCAAGCTGGCAGAACAGGCCGATGTTGATCGTCTGGAAGGACACAGCCTTGCCGCATTTTTCTATCAGGTGATCGGAAAGATGGATGAAAAGCTGGACAAAGAACGGCAGGAAGCCTATGCAGCCCGTGTGAAATACGATGCTGCTCTCCATGATCTTTCTTCCGTTGATGTCGACCTGGAACAGATTAAGAATAGGCTGGCGCAGCTGTCCGATTGCGAAAGGCGGTATCAGGCGGCTCTTTCTGAAAAGATCAAAACTATCAAAGTCTCCGCCCACCCTGCCGCACAGCAGGTTGCTGAAAGCGAAAGCTGCATTGCAGCGCTGAAAGTCCAAAAGCGGGAGCTGCTGGAGGCCATCAATGCCGGAAAGACCGCATTGCATACGGTCAACGAAGTTCTGGAAACCCTCGACAACGCCGAGGGTTGGAGCACATGGGACGTAATGGGCGGCGGTCTTGGGGTGGATCTTGCAAAGTATGAGGAGCTGGACAATGCGCAGGAGCAGATTGAACAGCTTCAAGTGGAACTGCGGCGGTTCAAAACCGAGCTTGCCGATGTTGAGATCACCGCAGATCTTCAGATTACGGTGGATGGCTTTCTGAAATTTGCAGATTTCTTCTTTGATGGGCTGTTTACGGACTGGGCGGTTCTGGATCACATCAATCAGGCACAGAGCCGTGTAGAGAACACCAAGGGCCAGATCAAGCGTGTCCTTACGCTTCTGAAAAAGATGCACGAGGATGTTGATGTCCAAATCGCTGACGAAAAAGAAAGACAGGAGCAGCTCGCAGTGGAAACCGAGCTGTAAGTTTGGAGCGATTGCGTATGAAACAAAAGGCTGCAAAAATTCTGGATGTCGCTATTCATTCCATAAATCTTCTTCTAATCAATTATGCACTATCGAATATGATGGCTCTTTTTCGGAGCAGCGCTCTCTACGTTTTGTTTTTTACCTCTGAGATGTGGGTCTTTGCCCAATACCGGAAAAGTATTGAAACGTTGAGCAACAGCAAAACTCTTGCAAATCTTCTGTTGGTAATCTGTGCGGCTATCGAGATCGGGCTCTTATATTTCATTGGAATCGTTTCTGGCAAACTGGTTCCATTTAATCAATAAAAGCGATTTCTACAAAGGAGTAATTTCTATGGGCTACGGCTGGGCAACGGTTTTTACTATGGGAGCATGGCTTGTCGGCGGCTTCCTTGAGGGTCTTTTGGGTGCGGATACGCTGGGTCTGCGCACTCTGTTCGCTATTATTGCAATGGGCTGCTGCATTATGAAATTCATAAAGGATAATGGCACGCGATGATCAACTTTACTACATTGCCTGCGGGTGGCGCATGAAACAGTCAACGGGTCAACAGCTCAAAATGGTTCCGTTTGGTGACCAGCAGCCCTTCCCTTTGCAGCTTGGAAAGCTCCACCGACATGGCGGCACGCTCCACGCAGAGAAAATCCGCCAGCTGTTGACGGTCAAAGGGAATGTCAAAGGAAAGGGAGGACTGCCGGATGGATTCGGCAGACAGGTAGGACAGCAGCTTTTCCCGGGTGGTTCGCTTGCTGACATGGGTGATCTTATCGTTAAAAAGCAGTATTTTGTTTGCCAGAACGCTGACCAGATTGCGGATGAGTTTCTGGTGATGGTCGCAGGCGGTGGGGCAGGAGGTGAGCAGCCGCTTGACGTTCAGCAGCAGAATTTCGCAATCCTCCTCTGCCACCACGCTGATGTTCAGGATGGCACCGGGGGTGGCGGCGTAAGGCTCGCCGAAAAAGTCTCCGGTATTGCACTTGGACAGGATGTTGCGGTGTCCCCAAAGATCCTCCTGGATCACAAGGGTGGAGCCGGACAGTACCAGCCCCATGACCTCTGTGGAATCTCCGGCACGGAAAATGTAGGAGCCCCGGGGCCGGGTGATTTTCGCTGCACTGACACAGTGCAGGATGGACAAAATCTCATCGTCGGTAAGCCCGGTAAAAAAGGGGCAGTTCCGCAGAACAGGCAGATATTTTTGCATAAAAGCCCTCCTTGTTGGAATTCAAACATACAAGTTGCCTTTAGTATACTATAATAAGGATGCAAATGCAAAAAACACCCACAACAGGAGAGTATAGATATGATTCGGAAGATCATCCATATTGACGAAGAAAAATCCGTTTCCACGACCTGCGCCATAGCTGCGCCAGTCTGCTCTATGCCAATGGCGTGAGCCTGAAGGAGATTCAGGAGTGGCTGGGTCACAGTGACATCAACACAACAAGCAACATTTATACACATCTGGATTTCTCCAGCAAGGTATCTTCTGCCAATGCCATCGTCAGGATCTTCCCGGAGGAGACAAAAGTGTGAAAATGAGCCGAATGCGGGGGGCAAAAAAGAAAAGCAGCCTAAAATCTTACGATTCTAAGCTGCTTTTCAATGCCGGTGGTGGGGGTCGAACCCACACGTGTTATTAGCACAAGGGATTTTGAGT
>ERZ779922.614-NODE-614-length-29835-cov-5.014271_pt1 | contig 29835 bp, 30 predicted proteins | sample MGYA00511544_ERZ779922 | MGnify/ENA primary metagenome ERZ779922 (study PRJEB29588, sample SAMEA2154516) | human gut metagenome | biome: human gut; feature: human-associated habitat; material: faeces | place: Denmark | collected 2008/2010 ... | reverse complement strand
TATGAAGAATTGAAGAACTGCCTGCTCACCATGGAGAAGTTCGAATGCAACCGTCTGCGGTAGACTCTATGGATAAATACAATGAAAATTTAACGGATGTTAAGGAAATCTTTAGGAAAGGTGACCTTCGGGCGATTCCCAAACCACTTTTAAAATGGTATGATAATAACCGTAGGATCCTTCCCTGGAGAGAGGATCCTGCTCCCTACCGCGTATGGGTCTCTGAGATCATGCTGCAGCAGACCAGAGTGGAAGCGGTAAAGCCCTATTTCCAGCGCTTTATGGAGACGTTGCCGGATATTGCTGCGCTTGCGCAGGCACCGGAAGAGGTGCTGTTAAAGCTGTGGGAGGGCCTGGGATATTATAACCGGGTACGGAATCTACAGAAAGCAGCCATCCAGATCATGGAAGATTATGGCGGAGTCATGCCGGATTCTTATGAGGAGTTATTAAAATTAAAAGGAATCGGCAGCTATACGGCTGGGGCGGTATCCTCTATTGCTTACGGCAAGCCCAATCCGGCGGTGGACGGCAATGTTCTGAGAGTCATTGCAAGAGTCCGCAAGGATGAACGCTGTATCTCTGAGGATAAAGTAAAAAAGGCTGTGGAAAAGGATCTGTGGGAGGTCATTCCTACAGACAGGCCGGGAGATTTCAACCAGGCTATGATGGAAATCGGTGCCTGTGTATGTATTCCCAACGGGGCTCCGCACTGTGAGAAATGTCCCCTACAGCAGATATGTCTGGCGTATGCGGACGGTACACAGCTGCAATATCCGAACAAAGCCAAAGCAAAAGAACGTACGGTGGAGGAGAAGACGATCCTCATTATCCGGGATGCGGAGCTGGCGGCATTGCATAAGCGTCCGGCGAAAGGTCTGTTGGCCGGTATGTATGAATTCCCTTCGATGAAGGGATATCATACCGCGGAGGAGGTCAAGGAATATCTGGCGGAGAACGGGTTGCAGGTACTCCGGATCCAGCCTCTTGAGGATGCAAAACATATTTTTTCCCATAGAGAATGGCATATGAAAGGATATCTGATCCGTGTGGATGAACTGGCACCGAAGCGTGAAGGCCCGGATTCAGCAGACTGGATCTATATTGAACCTTCGGAGACAAGGGAGAAATATCCCATTCCTTCCGCGTTTGCAGTCTATGCGAAGGGATTGAACATGAAACTGGGGGCCCGAGAGAACGATCCCGGACAGTGAACAACAAGATAGTGAAGAAAGGACAGCGATATGAAATTACTTTCCATAGCAATTCCCTGTTACAATTCTGAAAAGTATATGAGAAAATGTATTGATTCCCTGCTGATCGGCGGAGAGGATGTGGAGATCCTGATCATCGATGACGGTTCTACCAAAGACCGTACCGCAGAGATTGCAGACGAATATGAAGCACAGTTTCCTACGATTGTGCGTGCTATTCATAAGGAGAACGGCGGACATGGTTCTGCTGTGAACACCGGAATCGCCAATGCCACGGGACTATATTTTAAAGTAGTGGATAGTGATGACTGGGTGAAGCAGGATGCATATTTTAAGATCCTGGATACTCTCAGAGAACTGGCCGGCGGCGGTCAGGCGTTGGATATGCTCATCAGCAACTATGTCTATGAAAAAGAAGGCGAGCGCCGCAAAAAGGTGATCCAGTACCGTCATATCCTGCCGGTGGAGAAGATGTTCACCTGGACGGACTGCCATCATTTTCTGAAGGGCCATTACATACTGATGCACTCCGTGATCTTCCGTACCAGACTGTTACAGGAATGTGGACTGAAGCTTCCGGAGCACACCTTCTATGTGGACAACCTGTATGTATTTGAACCGCTTCCTTATGTGAAGAATATGTATTATCTGGATGTGAATTTCTACAGATATTATATAGGAAGACAGGATCAGTCGGTGAATGAGACCGTGATGATCTCCCGCATCGACCAGCAGATCCGAGTGACGAAGCTGATGATTGATTATCTGGTGGGCAGAAAGTCGGAACTGGTGAAAAACCGACGTCTGTACCAGTACATGCGCAACTATCTGGAGATCATCATGGCAGTATCTTCCGTACTGTTGATCCGCTCCGGTACCACAGAACATCTGGAGAAAAAGAAAGAACTGTGGGAGTACCTGAAAGGAAAAGACAAACGCCTGTATCTGTGGATGCGTAACGGCATTATGGGCGGTACCATGAACCTTCCCGGAAGAGGCGGACGGAAGATTTCGGTAGAGGGATATAAGATCTGCCAGAAATTGTTCGGATTTAATTAGAACGGAATTGTTTAACATAGTCAAAATAGCGGATACTTCGGAGGTTTACCTGAAGTATCCGTTTTCTTCTGTTTTTCCAGCCATCTCGTCCTGCATGAAGCCCCCAAACTATTGACAATACCTGTTTTGAACGTATATAGCGGTTACATTTAAAGCGGAATTAAAATTACGTTAAAAACGTAGAATAAAATTTAGGAGTAGTAAAATCTTCCATTATTTGGGAAGAAGGAGCTCACATGAAACGATAGATAATGACCATTGTGGCAGGAGCGGCAGTCGGTGAATCCGGATGTGTATGCCTGGATCACTGTACCGGGGACAGAAATTGAATATCCGATTTTACAGCATCCTTCCGATAATTCCTATTACTTTATGCATAATATTGATGGTTCGTATGGATATCCCGGGTGCATATATACGGAGAATCTGAACAGTAAGGACATTACAGACAACAATACGGTGATCTATGGACACAACGTGAAGAACGATTCCATGCCCGTCAAACAATAAGAAATCCGAGGGCAGAACTTATGTCATTTTGGAGTTATATTAAAGCAATAAGGTAGGAATAGGATTGCAGGGATTAGGTGTTCGAAAGTTAAGATGGGTGATACTGATTGCAGCAATTATAAGTTACAGCATAGAATTCAGCCAGTTATTAACAAAACGTGGACTCTTTGAACTTTTTGATGATCCGTTTCATAATGTCCTTGGAGCAATAATAGGATTTACATTATGGAGAATGATTATGAAAAGATGTTCAGAAAAATCTGAAGGACAGGCTATAAGACCAAAATAAATATATAGATGGAGTTAAAATTGATTTTAAAGCATAATGCCCAAATTTGCCAGGGACAGATTTTGCTATTTTGCCACGTTGACAATCGAGTGCTCATTTGCTATCCTCTATTCGTAAGCAGATTTTCTATTTCAAATTTCTATATCGGTGTAAGCCGGTGTCTATGACTTCAGAGGAATCCCTGCTTAATTACCCAATGATAACAATAGAGCAGGAGAAGACATAGAACGGATTGAAATTCGTTTCTGCGACAGCATATTTTCCTGCGGTAAAAGCAAAGGAGAGTGTGAATGGCAAAACGCTATGAGGAACTGACGATATCGGATGATTTTATCTTCGGCAAGACCATGGGTGACAAGGTGCTCTGCCATGATGTATTGGAGCGGATGCTGGAAAAACGGGTGGGAACACTGGAAGATATCCAGCCACAGAGGGAATTCCAGTATGCCGTGGATGGTAAGCCGGTGCGGCTGGATATGTATGCAAGGGATCGGAAATCCTACAGGGAATTGCCGGAGGAGATACAGATAAGGTGGCGCAGCTGGATGATCCGGAAGTGCTACTGGCAATGCAGAGAAAATATGGAATGATTAATCTGTGACATTTATAAGACAATCCGTTTGCAAACCGGAACTCACCAACAATTACACAACGCAGAACGACAGATAACCGGAGAAACTTATGTAAAAAGATTGTCCGGTTATTATGAATTTGTGTACAGAGAGGAAAAAATGAGAGCAGATAAAATAAAAACTATAATTGGCAATATCAATGACTTACCTTATAAGACCATCTTGTTTGATGGAACCTGGGGTGTCGGGAAGTCTTATGCGGTAAATGAGGCGTTGGCAGGAAATCCGGACGTTTGTAAAATATCAATGTTCGGAATGACAGATGCGAGACAAATATATCATGAAGTATTGTTTCAACTGGCATTGAAGAATAATGTCGGCGGGAAGATTGGTGAAATAGCTAATAATATCATAGAAGGCGCAGCAAAGGTCTGGGATAAAGTCGGACAGGCCCGGGATGTGGTACAAAATATAGCAAACGAAAGAGAACTATTTTTATTATTGTCCAAAGAATTTACATTCCTTCACATTGTGGTCATAGACGATCTGGAAAGAATGAACAGTAATATGAATTTGGAAGAGATATTTGGAATCATAGAGGAACTGAAACAATGTAATTATGTGAAAGTTATACTCGTTGCGAATACCGCAGAAATGTCAAAAGATAAAAAAGAGATATTTGACAAATACAGTGAAAAGGTAATTGAACGAACATATGCTATTACGGAACGGGCAGAGAGTGTCGAGTGGAGTAAATTGCATATCCATGCTCAATTTATTGAAAAATTTCTGAACCTTCATAAAGTGGAAAACTTGCGGACACTTGAAAAGGCGCAGCGATTTTATGATGATGTAATATTATTTTGTGAAGACTGCAATAAAGATGAATTTTTGGAGGAACTGAGACTGATATGTTATGCCATCGTCGTTGAAAGTACACACAATCTGTATTATAAGGAGGATGATCCCAACAATACGGATTCGGTGAAAAAGATGGTGAGCAGTATTGAAAATACGTTGGAGCATAGAATAGGGAAATATCTTTATGGTACAAAGAGCAGTAATAATTTGACCGGAATGCTGTTGAGATACTATCAGGAGGGGACGCTTGATAAAGAACAATTAGAAGCCGAGTATCGACTGTTTCTTAAATCGGGAGATAAACCCAATTATTATAAGACAGATGCAGAGATAAAAGTAATGCTGCCGGATTTAAAAAAGGGATTGCTTCAGGCAAAAAACATTGTGGAATTAAACGAATTTGCAGATTCCTATATGGTATGGAGTGATATTCTGGAGGAAGATAATGAGGATGTTTTAACCATATATAAAAACGGGTTAAACAAAATGCTAAAACAGGCAGTCAGAGATGGAAAAGAAGAAATTTTAACGCACTCTTATGATTTATTCCATATGTCTTCAGACAAGGTGAAAATAATATACATGGAAGAAAATGAAAACATGAAAGAATTTTTGATTGAGACATATGTAGAACATTTGAGGATCACAACCCACGGGGAAAAAGCGTACCAATTTTCATATAAACTCAGAAATTATTTTAGCAACAGTTATTACCATGAGATCATAATGACAAAAGTGGATCAGCTGTATAATAAGACGTCTTTTCCTGTGGGGGACGTAGATCAGAATAGATATCATACCTGTTATAATATCATGTATTTACTGTACCATGCAGATAAGGAGAAATTTTTGAACTATTGTACTGACATAAAAAAAGATTGTGATAAGATGTCAAGACATAGGATAGAGGTTTTGTCGGAAGAGATAATGAAAGACCAGAAAACATGAGAAAAGTGATTCCTTCGTACAGTTGAAGAGGAAAACAGAAAGTGCTACAATTTACATGAAAATGCAAATTATGGCATTTTTTATAAATAACAAGGGGGACCGATATATGGCAACACAAAAGCAACAGGGTATTAAGAAGCGATTGACAAAGGGATTCACAAAAGTGGCGGTAATTGGAGCGGTAGCTGCAATCATTGGAATCGGAGCGCTTCTGATTGCTGCGGCGCAGTATGAAAAAGCACTGAATCGGTATGGTTTTACACAGGGGGATATCGGTAAGGCGATGACCGCTTTTTCGGAGAGTAGAAGTGCATTGCGCGCAGTGGTCGGGTATGATGATGAAGCTGTGATCGAAAAGCAGACAGCTCTGCATGACCAGAAGAAAGAGGCATTCGAAACTTATATGGATGAATTGAGCAGAACACTCAAATTCTCCGAGGGAAGAGAAGCTTACAATGCGGTCTTGACGGAACTTGACGGCTATTGGGAGCTGGATGCACGAATCTTGGAATTGGCAACTTCGGATGATGCGGATGGTTATCTGGAAGCGCAGGAACTGGATACGACAGATTTGACGGCTCAATATGAACAGATTTATGCAGAATTCGTTGAACTGATGAACCTGTGCGTGCAGAAAGGTGACCGTGCGGAAGCGGATCTGCGGGCAATGGAACGGAATATGCTGTTGGTGATCCTGGCAATCGTTGTGGTTTCTTTCTGGAGTTCGGTGATCCTGGGACGAAAAATGGCGCAAGACATAGAAAAGCCCATGATAGCATTGGCAGATCGTCTGCAGACCTTCGCACAGGGAGATTTAAGCAGCGCATTTCCGGAGTGTGCAACGGAAGATGAGATTTCTTATATGATACAGGTGGCAAAGGGGATGGCATCGGATCTGGATATGATCATTACGGATGCCGGAGAACTTCTGGGACAGATGGCAGAGGGAAATTATGCTATCGGCACTAAGATTGAGGATAAATATGTAGGACAGTTTGTGGCATTGAAGGATGCCATGCGTAAAATGAACCGTCAGATGAACGGTACGCTGCATCAGGTAGAAGAAGCTGCAAAACAGGTATCAGCCGGCGCTGAGAATCTGGCAGAATCTGCCCAGTCCCTTGCGGAGGGAGCTACCGATCAGGCAGGTTCGGTGGAGGAACTGACAGCAACGATTACAAATATCGCGGATGCAGTGAACCGTACGGCGGGTGAATTGCAGAAGACCACCCGGAAGGCGGAAAATTATGCACAGCAGGCGGATGCCGGACATGCACAGATGAAATCTCTTATGGAAGAGATGGATCGAATCAACGATACGTCCAAAAAGATTCAGAATATTATTGCAGAAATCGAAGACATTGCCAGTCAGACCAACCTGCTGTCATTGAATGCCGCAATCGAGGCTGCCAGAGCTGGGGAAGCAGGAAGAGGCTTTGCTGTTGTGGCAGAACAGATTCGCAAACTGGCAGAACAGAGTGCACAGTCCGCAGTGGATACCAGAAGTCTGATCGAAGGCTCTCTGCAGGAAATTGAGAGGGGAAATCAGGCCGCTGAAGCGGCAGCGGAATCACTGGAGCAGATTGTGACCGGAGTTAAGGAGATCGCAGCAGATTCCAGGAGACTTAGTGAAGAATCAACAGCGCAGGCACAGGCAATGGAACAGGCAGAAGTGGGAGTGACTCAGATTTCGGAGGTCGTACAATCCAATTCCGCATCTGCGGAGGAATCTTCTGCAACCAGCGAGGAATTGTCGGCACAGGCATATTCCTTAAATGAAGTGGTAGGCAAATTTACATTACGCAGAGATTAAACTATTAGGAAGAAAATAATTGTTTATGAAATACCGATTTATCAGGCATTGGAAACGGATGCAAAATAAATCGGTATTTTTTTACCCATAACTTTCATTATGACTGAAACATTCATTCTTTCATTATCCTTTAGAATTGTAGAGGTAGGAAACAGGAGATGAGGGAATGAGTCAGAAACATTCGGAACAATATAAAATTATAGGACAGGCGATTAAAAAATATCGAAAACAACGAGGACTTACACAGGAGCAGTTGGCGGACAGAGTAAGTATTAGTATCAGCTATCTCACCAAGATCGAGGCACCGAATTGTGACCAGCCGTTTTCTTTGGAGGTAATATTTGATATTGCTGAAGTGCTGGAGATACCGGCACATGTATTATTGGAGGATTTATAATTTTGTGACAGAGATGAGATTTGCAGTAAGAAAATCTACAGCGTTTGTGAAAAACAAAAAGCGGAAACACTGTAAAATCAATGTTTCCGCTTCTTATATGAGAGCTGCTGACGGGAATCGGACCCGTGACCTCCGCACTACCAATGCGACGCTCTACCGACTGAGCCACAGCAGCATCACGTGACGGCTAACGCAATCACCGTGATTCATTCTAACAAAAGAGATACCGTTTGTCAACAACAAAAATTGCAAATTTTAACAGTATTTGTCGATGAGAAAAAATTGACACAAAATCTACGAAAAGTAAAATATAAGCAGATGTAAAACAAATTTTTACTTTATAGTAAAATCATCTATATTTAGTACGGGGATAAATGTTAAATTATAGAGTAAATATTTTAGAAAGATAAAACCTCTATATGAGGCGATGGTAGGTGCACATGCAGAAAGAAGAGACAACAGGAGACCATCAAGAATTTGATGAGATGTACCGTAGGACACAGGCGGAAATATACAAGTTTATCCGCTACAGGGTGGCAGACAAGGAACTGGCAAAGGATGTCCTGCAAGAAACGTATTATGTTGCGTATAAAAAGTGGGATATTCTCTGTGAACATTCCAATCCAATGGGATGGCTGATCAATACTGCCAAGAATAAAATACGTGAACTGAATAAGTCATTGAAGAAGATAGAATGTGAAGTCGACCTGGATGCCGACGAATATACATTCACGGAAGACGGTTACGGAAAATCAGAACTTGATCTCATAATAACGAAAGGCCTGACGGAAGAGGAGAAGAACAGATTTTACAAATATTTTCTTCACGGGTATTCAATTTCTGAGCTGGCACAACTTGAGAAAATATCCGAGAACAATATGAGTGTCAGGATCAGCAGATTGAGAAGCAAGATAGCCCAAAACATACCCGACGAGTCCGGTATCGACAAAAAATACAAAAAATCTGTAAGAATTGACAAAAAAGAATCATGTACTTAACGAGGGACCAATATTACACCAGATAAGGATATGCAGAAGGGAAAGGAATTGGAATTAAAATGAAGAAGCAGGATAACGAAAGCCTGATTCAGGAGCTTACCAAGCGGTTGGACTGGTACATTATGAAAGCATCAGATGAAGAGTTTGATGCGGATGAAGTACAGACATTAATGAAACTGCTGGACAACCTGAAAACAGAGGAAGACAATGTAGAAGATGAATTGCCTGTGGAAGAGGCATTGGATGATTTCTGGAAACATTGTGAGGAAAGGGAAGAAGAGGAGCGCCTATTGCTTGGCACCGAAGAAGAGAAGGACAAAAGTGAACCTGTTGCAGAGAAAGAGGAGGACAAGCCCAGGAAGGGTAAGCTTCATAAAGTGCTCTGGTACTTTCACAGACGCAGATTTGTAGTGGTGACAGTAGCGCTGCTTGTCGTAATGATACTTGGCGGTTCCTGGCAGGTAGTTGCCAATGCGGAGAAGCATGGAGGTTTCTTCTGGTGGATGGATAAGAATGAGGAAGGGACGACTATGATCACGGCACCGGAAGGCGCGGAGAAAGTAGATTCAAATAATTGTACAATTGAGATATATGATAGCGTAGAAAAAATACCTGACAGTTATAGAAAATATGCTTTACAATTGTTTGAAATTTCAGAAATAGCAAGATATCAGTTTGATTATGCAAAACTAGTTAATGGAAAGCATAATGATACAATGTATATTTTTTTGAAGGATGGAATGGATGATATCTTGAAATTTGAAATTAGAATATATCCACATGAAATATTACGAGTTAGAGAGACATATCCTGGTTTTGTTTTTGAAAAGGAATTTGATGATGAAGGGATAGCGTTCGATGTTTTTTCAAAGAAAGAAATTTCAGGGGAAGATACATACATAATGTATTTTTATTATGATAAAGAAAAATATACTATTACAGGTAGAGGAAATGAAGATGATTTGCAGGATATAGTTATAAGATATAAAAATGTAATTTTGGATTATTAGATGAAGGAAACCTCCGGACTAAGCAGTTCGGAGGTTTTTGTGTAGAATAGAAGTATTTTCTTTGTTTTCTTTTATTTAGCAGTTGGGCCCGGGGCAACTTTCTGATTAATTCTGATTAATTCGTTGAATGAATTTTAAAAATTTCTGATTAATTTCTGATTAATTTAGAAAAAAGTTTGTAAGAATTTATAATTATCTGTCATGAAATATATAGAGGGACATTACAAAAGTTGAAAAGTGTCCCGAAAGTGTAGCAAAAATTCTTATGATGGAAAGGAGCATGTTGATTGAAAAAAAAGAAACAAAGGAAACGGAATGTTAGAATATTATCAACTTTGATGGCAATGATTTTGGTAATAATTAGTCCGTGCCCCAAAAGTTATGCAGCAGAAGTGTGGAATGATGAAATACCAAGTATTGAGGTAACAACGACTAACAAGGTAGAAGAATACGGTTCGTGGGGAGTACAACCATTAACGACAATGTATAACTGTGAAATCATTATGGCATTTACCTTGGACGGATTGGAAATGGATTTTACCACATCGTGTGTAGACATTGCGTCAGTTATTGGAGTAAAAGATATTAAAGTACAACAAAAAATGTGGTATGGCTGGAAAACGGTACTTACATCTCCGGGAGCAGAAAACCAAAATGAAGATTTGTTTTGCGCAAGTCTTACCTATCCCGATGCCGTCAATGGAAAAACCTACCGTGTCACATGTGTCCATTACGCCAACTACGACGTTTATGAAGAAGTAGAAAACGACACCGGTGCCTTCAAATTCGTACTATAACAATTAGAACTACCAGGTAACAAACAACACACAATAAACCCTTGCTACACTTACGAAAAAACTTAATAATGTATGAACTGCAGAGATACAAAGTACATATTACTTGCAGCAGGAACCACTGGGGGTGGGGATACAACAATGTATTCAGAAAGTATGCTAAAACCTGCATAAGGGAAAACGAAGGGAAAAATAAAATATACTGCAATTGTCACAGTGGGTGGGACAAAAATCTTCACGTGAAAGTATAAGGGGAAATCTTTCAGGAAAAAGATACAGCTGAACGCCTTACAGCTAATGGACATTTATGTCAGGGGTGACAATAAGCAGAATGAGAAAGAGAGAACAAAAGATGAAGCGAATAATGTGGGCAAATCCCATGATCAAGTCTGCCGGGTACGATGCCCAGCAGCAAATGTTGGAAATCGAATTTGCAAACAACGGACAGATCTGGCAGTTTGATAATGTACCGGAGGATATCTGGTATCGCTTTCGGAGTCACCATCTTCCGGAACTCTTTTTCCATAATTTCATTATGGGACATTATCCGGAACGAAGAATGCAGGAAATTGGGTAGGGAACCCAGGCATACGGGGAATACAAACAGGGGAATGAAATTATAACGCAGGAAGCCGCAGAGATAGCAATATCTCCTGCGGCTTTCTGCGTTACAAAATAACATTTTACATAAATCTCTTTCCCAAAAAAGTGGAATATGCTATACTGTTACAGAAGTCTTGTCTGATGGAGGCTGAGATTTTCGAAATAGGAAGAGAGACGTTAACAGATTCATGGCAAAAGAACTGCAACAGACATTGCCGGAAGCCCGGCGAAAAAGAGTGCAGCGGTTGAAGAAGATGATCATAGGTATCGTGGCGGCGGGAATCGTGATTCCGCTCCTGTGCTGTGTGTATCTGATCTGCAGGCTGCATACGATTGACGGAACTTTGAAGACACTGGAGCAGAGACTGGATGAACTGGATATCCGGAATCAGGAGTTACAGACGCTGCTGCAGCAGTTGCAGGAGCAGAAGAGTACACCGGTACAGACACCTCAGATACAGGAGGACAGTCCCGGCGCAGAAGCTTCAGAGCCGGTGGCGGAGGAAAGCTTCGGGCAGGAAGAAATTCACAAGGTGTATCTGACGTTCGACGATGGCCCCAGTATTTATACGAATGACATCCTGGATATTTTAGACAGCTACAATGTCAAAGCCACATTTTTTGTGGTGGGAAAAGAAGGAACCAATGCAGAAGAGGCGCTGCAAAGGATCGTTGACGAAGGACATACGCTGGGAATGCATTCATACAGTCATAAATATAAGGAATTGTATGAATCAATGGACAGTTTTACACAGGATTTTGCCCGGATCAGGGACTCCATCTATCAGGCCACCGGAGTGGAGAGTGTCTGTTACCGGTTCCCGGGTGGAAGCTCCAATACGATCAGCGAGATCGATATGCATGATTTTATCGATTATCTGGACAGTCAGGGAGTGGAATACTACGACTGGAATGTGTCCTCCGGAGACGGCGGAAGCATGAAGTTATCCACGGATACATTACTGGAAAACTGTACCAAGGATATCGATACCAGAGACACGTCTATCATACTGTTGCATGATTCCGCGGAGAAGCCGACTACAGTGGAAGCTTTGCCGGATATCATAGAGAATATTCTGGCCCGGCCGGATACAGTGATCCTGCCGATTACGGAAAATACCAGGCCGATTCATCATATAGAGTAGGAATACCTGTAAGAAGAGAATGCCTGTTGCGGTTTTGATCGTTCGCAGAACGCAAAAACCGCTGATAAATAACAAGAAACAAATGGAGGTACATAATCATGGGATTTTTCTCAGACTTGAAGGAAGATCTGTCCCAGGCGGTCAATGAACTGATGCCGGAGGAAGAGCTGGATCAGGCAGCCGTGGAAGAGACGAAGGAGCAGCCGGTGGAAAATACGCAGGAGACAACGGAAGAGACTCCGATGGAGCCGCAGGCGGAAGAGACACCAAATGACAATGCAGCATTGGAAGAAATGTTGAAGAACCTGGATTCTATTGAAATTCCCCAGGAAAAAGAAGAACAGCCGGAAGAGGAAACAACGGCAGAAGAATCCCGGATAGAGGAAGCTCCCATAGGAGAGGCCGTACCGGAACTGGATCTGGACAGTATACTTCAGAACGATATGACTGTGGACAGTGTTCTGAAGCAGGAGAATACAGAGAATAGCAAAGGAGCAGAGAAGAGAATGGACGCAAAAATCGCATCAGATGAAACAGCAGTTATCACCGCAGGTATGGTTATCACCGGAGATGTAAGTTCTGAAGGATCTATGGATCTGGTAGGTACGATCAACGGAAATATTGATATTCTGGGCAAACTGAATATTACCGGATATATCAATGGAAATTCCAAGGCTGCCGAGATCTTTGCAGAGGGAGCCAAGATCAACGGTGAGATCGTCAGCGAAGGTTCTGTAAAAATCGGTGCAAGTTCTGTAGTCATCGGCAACATCACTGCCATCAGCGCAGCTATTGCAGGTGCGGTAAAGGGCGATATTGATGTACAGGGACCTGTAGTGCTGGATTCTTCCGCCATCGTAATGGGCAACATCAAGTCCAAGTCCGTACAGATCAACAACGGTGCCGTAATCGAAGGTATGTGCTCTCAGTGCTATGCGGATGTCAGCCCGACTTCCTTCTTCGATGATTACAAGCCCGAGAAAAAGAAAGTAAAATAAGGAGCATATGACCATGAAGAGAATATTACTGAAGCTTAGTGGAGAAGCACTGGCAGGAGAGAAGAAGACCGGTTTTGACGAGGAGACCGTCAGAAAGGTAGCATTACAGGTAAAGGAACTGGTAGATGACGGTATTCAGGTAGGTATCGTTATCGGTGGTGGCAATTTCTGGAGAGGACGTTCCAGTGAGAACATTGACCGTACCAAGGCAGACCAGATCGGAATGCTGGCTACGATCATGAACTGTATTTATGTCTCCGAGATTTTCCGTTCCGTAGGCATGATGACCAATATCCTGACACCTTTTGAGTGCGGATCCTTTACCAAGCTGTTTTCCAAGGACAGAGCAAATAAATATTTTGCCAAAGGTATGGTAGTGTTCTTCGCAGGTGGTACGGGGCACCCTTATTTCTCCACCGATACCGGCGTTGTTCTTCGTGCCATTGAGGTAGAGGCAGATGTCATTCTGCTGGCTAAGGCAATCGACGGTGTCTACAATGCAGATCCCGCCAAAGATCCTACAGCGAAGAAATATGATGAAGTATCTATTGATGAAGTAATTGCCAAGAATCTTCAGGTAGTGGATATGACCGCTTCCATTCTGGCCAGAGACAACAAGATGCCCATGTGGGTATTCGGCCTGAATGAAGAGAACAGCATTGTGAATACCTTGAAGGGCAAGTTCAACGGAACCAAGGTAACCGTATAATTTCAGAAAATAAAAATGGAAAGGCGCAGAGCGCAGAAGAGAGGAAAACAATGGACGCAAGAGTACAGGTATATAGTGACAAGATGCAGAAGGCTTATGAGTTTCTGGAGGCAGATTTTGCTGCTATCCGTGCGGGACGTGCGAACCCTCATGTATTAGACAAACTGAGAGTTGACTACTATGGAACTCCTACCCCCATTCAGCAGGTGGGTAATGTAACCGTTCCCGAGGCACGTATCATCCAGATCGCTCCCTGGGAGAAGTCTCTGATCAAAGAGATCGAGAAAGCAATCATGACTTCCGATATCGGTATCAACCCTTCCAACGACGGCAATGTGATCCGCCTGGTATTCCCGGAGCTTACCGAGGAACGCAGAAAAGATCTGGTAAAAGAAGTAAAGAAGAAGGGTGAGGAAGGCAAAGTAGCTATCCGTAATATCAGAAGAGACGGCAACGATGCCTTCAAGAAGCTGGCAAAGACAGAAGTATCCGAAGATGAGATCAAGGGTCTGGAAGATGATCTGCAGAAGCTTACCGACAAGTATGTAAAGGACATTGATGCTCTGATCGACAGCAAGTCCAAGGAAATCATGACGGTTTAAGAAGGTTTAAAACTATGGAAGAGAATCTGAAAATTCCGAATCATGTAGCAATTATTCTGGACGGCAACGGCCGTTGGGCCAAAGCAAAAGGAATGCCCCGCAATTACGGGCATATGCAGGGAGCCAAGACGGTGGAAGTGATCTGTGAAGAGGCGTACCGTATGGGAATCCAGTATCTGACAGTATATGCTTTTTCTACAGAGAACTGGAACCGCCCGCAGGATGAAGTGGACGCGCTGATGAAGCTGCTCCGCAATTATATGAAGACCTGTCTGAAGACAGCGGAGAAGAATCGTATGTGTGTCAGAGTCCTGGGTGACAAGACCAGACTGGATGAGGATATCCGGACGCGGATCGCGGAACTGGAAGAGGCCACAAAGAACAACGATGGCCTGCATTTCCAGATTGCCATTAATTACGGAGGCAGGGATGAGATCGTCCGTGCAGTGAAAAAACTGTCCGCAAAAGTACAGAGTGGAGAAGTGGATCCTGCAGGGATCACGGCAGATACTCTGGAAGGATACCTGGATACTGCTGGAATTCCGGATCCGGATCTGCTGATCCGAACCTGCAATGAACAGAGGATTTCCAATTTCCTGTTGTGGCAGCTGGCATATACGGAGTTTTATTTTACCCCGGTTCCCTGGCCGGATTTTACAAAAGAAGAATTGATCAAGGCTGTGGAAGCATATAATCATAGAGACAGAAGATATGGCGGCCTGAAGGAGGAATAGCTTATGTTTTGGACCCGTTTGCTCAGTGGCATCGTATTGCTTGCCATTGCACTGGCTACGTTCAGCTTCGGCAATGTGTTTCTGGCAGTGCCGTTGTGGCTTATTTCTCTGATTGCATACAGAGAGCTTACCAAGGCATTAAAATGTGCAACGGATGAGAAAAAATTTAATGCACTGGAATGGATCGGTTTTGTGGGAGTGACGGCATATTATGCAACACTGTTTTTCACCAGAGACCATACATTACTGCTGATGTGTATTGTAGCACTGTTCATGGCGGAAATGTTCTGTTATGTGGCAGCCTTTCCGAAATATCAGGCAAGTCAGGTCATGGCAGCAGTGTTCTCTTTCCTGTATGCACCGGTGCTGTTGTCCTTTGCCTATCTGACCCGCGAGTGCGAGAACGGAATTTATCTGGTATGGCTGATCCTGATCAGTTCATGGGGATGCGATACCTGTGCCTATGTCGTAGGCAAACTGATCGGAAAGAAGCATATTTTCCCGGAATTAAGCCCGCATAAGTCTCTCGAGGGATGTATCGGCGGTGTCGCCGGAGCAGCCCTGATCGGTGGTTTGTATGCACATTTCTTTGTGGAAGCGGCATTCCCTGATCAGATCATCACCTGGACAATCGCATTCATCTGTGCGGCGGGCGCGGTGATGAGTATGGTCGGTGACTTGGCGGCATCTGCCATCAAGAGGAACCATAACATCAAGGATTATGGCAAACTGATCCCCGGACATGGTGGGATCATGGACCGGTTTGACAGCATGACGGTGACAGCACCGATGACGTATTTTCTTGCCATTCTGATGATTGGACTGCGTTAGTCCCCAAGGTAAGATACAAGGAGCATAGCACTATGAAAAAAATAGCAATTCTGGGGTCTACCGGCTCCATCGGAACCCAGACTCTGGAAGTCGTTCGCAATAATCCGGAATTGCAGGTGGCAGCACTGGCTGCCGGAAAAAGCGTAGAACAGATGGAACAGCAGATCAGAGAATTCCATCCTCTGATCGCAGGCATGTGGAGTGAGGAAGCGGCAGCAGACCTGCGGAGCCGTGTGGCGGATTTACCTGTGAAGGTTGTAAGTGGCATGGATGGTCTGTTGGAGATCGCAACAATGCCGCAGTCCCAGGTATTAGTGACGGCGATTGTGGGAATGATTGGTATCAGACCGACGATCGCGGCCATTGAAGCAGGGAAAGATATTGCCCTGGCTAACAAGGAGACGCTGGTAACGGCAGGGCACATCATTATGCCGTTAGCGGCGAAAATGGGTGTGAAGATCCTGCCGGTGGACAGTGAACATAGCGCGATTTTCCAGTCACTGAACGGAGAACCGGCCGGAAGAATCGAGAAGATCCTGCTTACGGCATCCGGTGGACCGTTCCGCGGCAGGACCAGAGAGCAGCTGCAAAATATTCAGGTGGAGGATGCTTTGAAGCATCCCAACTGGTCCATGGGACGGAAGATCACCATTGATTCTTCCACACTGGTGAACAAAGGTCTGGAAGTCATGGAAGTAAAGTGGCTGTTCGGTGTGGATCTGGATCAGATCCAGGTCATTGTGCATCCCCAGAGCATTATCCATTCCGCAGTACAGTATGTGGACGGAGCGGTGATCGCACAGTTGGGAACTCCGGATATGAAACTGCCGATCCAGTATGCGCTGTTTTATCCGGATCGGCGTCCAATGCCGGGAAAACGTCTGGACTTCTATGAACTGGCACAGATCACATTTGAAAAGCCGGATATGGAGACATTCTTTGGCCTGAAGCTGGCTTATGATGCACAGCGCATCGGCGGCAGTATGCCTACGGTGTATAATGCAGCCAACGAGAAAGCAGTAGGACTGTTCTTAGACCGTAAGATCGCTTATCTTCAGATCCCGGAGCTGATTCGTGAGGCCATGGAGCAGCATAAGGTGATCGAGAATCCGAATGTGGAGGAGATCCTGGAGACAGAGGCATCTGTCTATGATTTTATTGAAAAAGTGTATTCTGAGAGGCAATAAATGGTTACTTTGATCTTGTTTGTATTGATCTTTGGGGTGGTGGTAATCTCACATGAATTCGGACATTTTCTGCTGGCGAAGGCCAATGGAATTCATGTGATAGAATTTTCCGTGGGTATGGGCCCGAATCTGTTTTCTTTCCAGAAAGGAGACACGAAATATTCCCTGAAGCTTCTTCCCATCGGCGGAGCCTGTATGTTTGAGGGGGAAGACGGTCTGAATGAGAAGGAGGACGGTGAAGATCACAGCGGATCTTTCCTGAACGCCAATGTGTGGGCGAGGATTTCCACCGTGTTGGCAGGACCGATATTTAACTTTATTCTGGGCTTTATCATTGCCTTTATTATGGTGAATCTGATTGTGATCCGTGATCCGGTAGCCACGGAGATCGTGGATGGCGGCGCCGCACAGGAAGCGGGACTGGAGGCTGGAGACAGGATACTTTCCTTAAATGGCAGTAAAATACACCTGTATGAAGAAATACAGTTATTTACTCTGACTTACCGTGGCGGAGAAGTAGCGGTGGAATATGAAAGGGATGGTGTAAAAGGAACTACAACGCTGACACCGAAGTACGATGAGAGCGAAGGCCGCTATCTGATCGGCATCAGTAATGCGGATTTCGTAGAACTGTCCGGATTGGACAGCTTCCGGTATTCCTGGTATGAGATGCGCTACTGTGTGAACATGACCTGGAAGAGTCTGGCGATGCTGGTGCAGGGGCAGGTCTCCAGGCAGGATGTGGCAGGCCCTGTAGGCATCGCGGTAAATGTTGTTGGCAAGACCTACGAAAGTACCAAGGATTACGGTTGGCAGAATGTACTGGTGAATATGTTGAACATCACCCTGATGCTTACTGTTAACCTGGGAATTCTGAATCTTCTGCCGATCCCTGCGCTGGACGGCGGCCGACTGGTATTCCTGATCTGGGAAGCCATCACACACAAGCCGGTGCCTCCCGAAAAAGAAGGCATGGTACACTTTATTGGACTGATGTTCTTCATGGTACTGATGGTGTTCCTGTTATTTAATGATCTGGTTAATATCTTTGGATAAGCCGGATAATTCAAGTCGTTCAATAAGTAAGATCCGTTGACAAAGGGCATACCGCATGGTATGCTCTTTTTATATTTGTGCAAGGCACATTTCTTTGAAAAATTTCATGCCGATCGGCAAAAATTTCCTGATGTAGCAATGTAACTGTAACACTGAAGTAAGAAACAGTACGGACAAAACAGAATAAAAAAGGAGGAATGCGTATGGAGCATGTGACAGCCTGTTATTGGCAAAAGGAAACACCTGCAGAACTGTTTTTATCTTTGCAGCAACGAAAATACCGTAGGCTGGGGATTTCCGCGGTATGCGCCTGTATCTCGGACAACGGGGAACTGGTAAGAAGTCTGCAAAACAAAATGGAGGAGGAACTGGAAGAAGAGAATGTCTGGAGGCCGTTTCGGGAAGAAATATTGCAGGAGAAATGGATGGACATTATAAGGCAGCAAAAGCAGGATGACAGTTATGCGGGAATCTTATGCGTGGGGAGCAGAGTATTGTTTTTCAGTCACGGGAGAATGCGGATCTGTGGATGTTTTCAGAGATTCGGCAGGACACAATGGAGGACGATGCAGGAATCCTGCATGGCGGGAGAAGTGGAACCGGGGACGGCCATGTTGATGGCGGACAATGGGTTCCTGAATTTCTGTGAAGAGGAACTGACAGCATGTCTGCAACCGCAGATTGCAGGAAGACCGGATGCACGGGAACGCGTGGAAGGCGCTGCAAGACGGCTGAAGGAACTGGGAGAAAAGGCGGAGAGACACGGAGGAACACACATGGGAGCGGTGTGGATCCTGCCGGTTATGGGAGGAAAAGGATGGAGCAGAGAATAACAGAAAATATGGGCAGATCATTAAATGAACATGGCTATCGGGATCCGGTATTTGTGGGCAAGGGGAGTTTCGCGAAGGTTTACCGCGTCCGGGACGAAAAAAGGGACTTTCAGGCATGTAAGATATCGAAAGTTACAGAACAGTGGGAACAGGAGTGTCGTAACAGCAGAGAGATCTGTCATCCTCTGTTTCCGGCCTACAGAGAACACTGGACAGACGGGGAATGGGGGTATCTGGTCATGGAATTCTGGGATGGCTGTGACTTGCGGAAAATGCTGGACATGAGGGGGAGACTGTCACCGGGACAGGCGGCCCGGATAGCTTTGCAGATTACAGAGGGATTGCAATATCTGCATGAACGGCCGCATCCGTTTCTCTACCGGGATCTGAAGCCGGAAAATATCCGCATCCGCGTGGATGGCAGAGCGGGGATTCTGGATCTGGGATGTCTGTGGAACCGGGAGCAGGACTGGTCGGGAGCGGGAAACCGAAGCTTCAGCGCTCCGGAGCAGTTCGTGCCGGGGGAGATTCCCGGGGAAGAGAGTGATGTCTATGCAGTGGGCAGACTGCTGGCAGTTATGTTGGGAGATGACACAGACGGTACAGTCAGACAATCTGTGGGAATAAGGAGGCGTAATGCGGAAAAACGTTGCGGACGAAAAGAGCAAAGACAGGAAAAATGGCTTCGCAAAGTGATCGCCATGGCAACCTGTGAAGAGCGTAAGGATCGTATCCCGGAGATCAAAATGCTGCGTACTCTTTTGATGGTGACGGATGATTCCGGGAGGGAGAGGAAACGTGCATGTAGGGCAGCTGATTTTTACTATGTCCGGAAGTTGTACTGCCCATAGTTGTACGTTCCGTGCTCGAACACAATCAAGAAATTTTACAAAAAAGTGCTTGCTGTTTTGGAGAGAAATGAGTATACTGTAACTAAAGGTTCAAAGAAGCGTATGAGGACCGGAAGCAATTAAATTTACATAGCAAAAAGGAGAAGAGTTATGCGTTTTTTTATTGACACTGCAAAAGTAGAAGACATTAAGAAAGCAAATGACATGGGGGTTATTTGCGGAGTAACTACTAATCCCTCCCTGATCGCAAAAGAGGGCAGAGATTTCGTAGAAGTGATCAAAGAGATTGCATCCATCGTGGACGGACCTATCAGCGGTGAGGTAAAGGCTACCACCGTAGATGCAGAGGGTATGATCAAAGAAGGAAGAGAGATTGCAGCGATTCATCCGAATATGGTCGTTAAGATCCCTATGACTGTAGAAGGTTTAAAGGCATGTAAGGTATTAAGCTCTGAGGGAATCAAGACCAATGTGACCCTGATCTTCTCTGCGAACCAGGCTCTGTTGGCTGCCCGCGCAGGTGCTACCTATGTATCTCCTTTCCTGGGCAGACTGGATGATATCAGCACCAGAGGTGTAGATCTGATCCGTGATATCGCTGATATTTTCGCAGTGACCGATCTGGATACCCAGATCATCGCAGCAAGCGTGCGTAATCCCATCCATGTAACCGATTGTGCACTGGCAGGTGCGGATATTGCTACCGTTCCTTACTCCGTTATCGAGCAGATGGTAAAGCATCCTCTGACTGATGCCGGTATCGCCAAGTTCCAGGCAGATTATAAGGCAGTCTTTGGTGAATAGTCTGTCAATGCATAGGCGGGACGACTGCTTGCAGTCAGGAACGCCTATGCATTAGACGGACAAACAGACATGAGCAAGTAGGGCGACAGCCCGGAATGCGAATGGCTGTAGCGGTTCGAGAGTGCGAAGCACGGAGAAGCGCGTGATTCACCAAAGATACTGACACAGTAAGAAGCTGTACAGAGAATATCTCTGTACAGCTTCTTTTGGGTTCTGTCGATTCCGGCAGAGCTTATTTCATCTGCTCTTCCTGCTTCTTGATCATACGACGGACCATCTCACCGCCGATGCTTCCTGCTTCCTTAGAAGTAAGGTCGCCGTTGTAACCCTCTTTCAGGTTAACACCCAGCTCAGATGCTACCTCAGTCTTGAAACGGTCCATTGCAGCCTTTGCTTCGGGAACTTCTACTCTATTGGTTTTACTTGCCATTTCGTTCACCTCCGTTTGGATTTGGGTTTTCTTGTTTCAGATAAGCGCTTTTTGTGATCACTTATCTTGGTATTAGTATGAGCATCGGCTTTTTTTTCATGCTGGTAAGTTTTTCATTTTTATGTTACACTCAAACAGCAACGAAGGATACGGAGACCGGAAAGCGTGACCAACGATCCACTGACCGGAATCCCACAGAAGTGACTGACCTTTGAAGCTACATCGTAACTGCGGAAGCTGAGAAGAGAAGGTGTTTTTTGGTTGTCAAAATGTAACTATTCAGAACCCCTTCGAATAAGAAGGCTGATACTTCATGCTTGCATGCAAGTAGTAGTTTTCTTATTCGCAAGGTGGCTTGAATAGAGTCATTGCCCCGTACATGAGCAAAATTAGCTGCCTTGCAGCGAGAAAGCACGATTTATCGTGCGGTTTTGCGAATGCTGGGGTGGGCTGAATAGTTACATTGTAACTATTTTATGATGCCAGGGTCAAAAGGTCTAAGCCCACATGAGCTTGCTCATAGGTGGGTGAAAGACCTTAGGACCCGCCCCGATATGAGCATAAAAGTGGGATGATAATCCCACGATATGCGAATATTGGGTAGGGTGCTATGTGCCAGTGGCACATGTCTAGCACGGACCGAAGCGGAGCGGAGACGTGGGAGTGCGTAGCACGGAGCAATCCGCAGGCACAAATATTGCAGGCTATGAAAGGCATGAAAACTTTGAGGTCAGGAAGAAATAGAAGAAAATGGATCTATGTTCTGCTTCTTATGGGACTGCTGGGGCTAAGTGGCTGCGGCAGTCCTTCTTCTGCTTCTATGGATACATCGGCGGAAGCAACATCGGAGATTACCCAGGCAGCAGAGACCACGCAGGAAGAACGGACAGAATTAGTAAAAACAGGCAGCATGGAGCTGCAATATGCGGAAAATTTTACAGTGGACTATTACGAAGATGGTTATAAGATGCTGACAACTCTTCCCGACAGTCAGCGGTATCTGTTAGTGCCGGAGGGACAGCCGGTACCACAGGGACTGGATGAGGACGTCAGTATCTTGCAGGAACCGCTTCAAAATATATATCTGGTGGCATCCGGCGTGATGGACATGTTCGCCTCGCTGGATGCTGTAGGGCAGATCCGGTTCTCCGGACAGAAGCAGGAGAACTGGTACATTCAGACAGCAAAGGATGCCATGGCGGCAGGGGATATGATCTATGCCGGAAAATACAGTAAACCGGATTATGAATTACTGGTGTCTGAAGGCTGTGATCTGGCGATCGAGAACCGGATGATCACGCATTCGCCGGAGGTGGTGGAAATGCTTCAAAGCTTTGACATTCCGGTGATGATCGAATATTCCAGCTATGAACAGCATCCTTTGGGAAAAGTGGAATGGGTCAAATTTTTCGGAGCTCTGACCGGAAAGGAAGCGAAGGCGGAAGAAGCCTTTGCGGAGCAGACAGAGATTCTGGAAGAGGTAGAAAGCGGGGAAAAAACAGGGAAGACCATAGCGTTTTTCTATGTGACTTCCAACGGACTGATCCAGGTGAGACAGAGCACGGATTATATTCCGAAGCTGATCGAACTGGCAGGAGGAAGATACATTTTTGAGAATCTGGAAGACAGCGGAAGCGGACGCTCCACGCTGAATATGCAGGTCGAAGATTTTTATGCCGGAGCGAAAGACGCAGACATCCTGATCTACAACAGTTCCATTGACGGAGGCGTGACCACGGTGGATGAGCTGATCGGCAAATGCAATATTCTAAAAGACTTCAAGGCGGTACAGGAGGGGCAGGTCTATTGCACCACCAACGATATGTACCAGCAGTCCATGGCAATCGGGTATTTATTGCAGGATATGCATACGGTGTTGACGGACGATGATACCGCTAAGCTGCGTTATCTGTTTCTCTTACAGTAAGAAGGAGGACTTAGAAACACAGCGTAAGTATAAGAGCGTTAGAATGAGATTAGAATACGATTGGAACACGAATAGGAAAAGAAGGAGAAAAACATGCAGCAGCGCAGGAAAATCAGATATCTCATAGCGTTTGTTCTATTGATAGCAGGCATTTTTGTGCTGTTGTTTTGCAATATAGGAATCGGAACGGTGAAAATTCCACTGGCAGAAATTTTAACCACAGGGAGAGCACAGGAAGGCATGAACGCAAAGATCCTGTGGGAGATCCGTTTTCCCCGGACACTGGCGGCAGCAATTCTGGGTGGAGCACTGGCACTGGCAGGGTATCTGCTTCAGACATTTTTCCACAATCCCATAGCCGGCCCTTTTGTACTGGGAATTTCTTCCGGGGCGAAGATGGTAGTGGCACTGGTGATGGTATTTTTGCTGGGGAATACGATCCGGGTCAGCTCCGGACTGCTGATCCTGGCGGCATTTCTGGGTGCTATGCTGTCCATGGGATTTGTGCTTCTTATGGCGCGAAAGGTGGACAGTATGTCCATGTTGGTGGTCAGCGGTGTGATGATCGGCTACATATGTTCCGCCATCACGGAACTGGTGGTGACGTTTGCGGAGGACGCGGACATCGTGAACCTCCACAACTGGTCCAGAGGAAGCTTTTCCGGAATGACCTGGGACAATGTGAAAGTGATGAGTATCGTGGTGGCAGTGACTTTCCTTATGGTGATCCTGTTAGCAAAGCCGCTGGAAGCCTACCAGCTGGGAGAAACCTATGCGCAGAATCTTGGAGTGAACATCCGGACCCTGCGGATCCTGCTGGTGGTGTTGTCCAGCGTGCTTTCGGCATGTATCGTGGCATTTGCTGGACCGATCTCTTTTGTGGGGATCGCTGTGCCGCAGCTGATCCGTAAATTGTTCGGCACTACAAAGCCGTTACTGATGATACCGGCATGTTTCTTAGGAGGCAGTGTATTCTGCCTGTTCTGTGATCTGCTGGCGAGAACCTGGATGGCACCAACAGAGCTTGGTATCAGCACAGTGACGGCAATCTTCGGAGCACCGGTGGTATTGTGGATCATGGTATCCAGAAGTAGACGGGAGCGTGGATAACTTACCTATGAAGACGCAGAAGCCTTATTATATTACAACGGAAAAAATAAGCGTGGGTTACGACGGAAAGCCTCTGATCGAAGAAGTGGAGATCGCACTCAGGAAGGGAGAGATCCTGACGTTACTGGGACCTAACGGTGCCGGGAAATCCACGATCTTAAAAAGTATTGCGAGGCAGCTGTCCCTGATCGCAGGAACGGTGCGGTTGGACGGAGAGGATATGAAGTCGCTCACCGGGGCAGAACTGTCGAAAAAAATGGCAGTGGTAATGACAAAACGTCTGCGGGGGGAACTGATGACCTGTGAGGATGTGGTGGCCACCGGAAGGTATCCTTATACCGGACGTTTTGGTGTGCTGTCGAAAGATGATCACAAAGCGGTGGAAAACGCCATGGAACTGGTGCAGGTGGCAGAGATTGGGGATTCTTTGTTTGACCGGATCAGTGACGGACAGAGACAGCGGGTGATGTTAGCCAGAGCCATCTGCCAGGAGCCGGAAATTCTGATCCTGGACGAGCCTACTTCGTATCTGGATGTACGTCACAAACTGGAATTTTTATCCATCCTGCAAAAGCTGTGCAGAGAAAGGCAGCTGACGGTGATCCTGTCCTTACATGAACTGGAGCTGGCGGAGAAAATCTCCGACAGGATTCTGTGTGTGAACGGCAGGGCGGTGGACCGGATCGGAACGCCGGAGGAGGTCATGACCGACGGGTATATTACACAGTTATATGGCATCCGGATGGGAAGCTATGATGAGGCCAGCAGTGATATGGAGCTAGCGGCGCCGGAAGGAACACCACAGGTCTTCGTGATCGCCGGAGCCGGAAACGGACGGAAAACTTACCGGCGTCTGCAGAGAGCGGGAATCCCCTTTGCCACCGGGATCCTGTATGAAAATGATCTGGATTATCCCGTGGCGAAGGCACTGGCGGCGGAGGGGATCGCAGAGCATCCCTTTGAGCCGGTGGCACAGGAAAAAATACAGGCAGCAAAGAAAACGATAGATAAGTGCAAACGTGTTATCTGTTGCCGGGAGAATTTCGGTAGTCTGGAGACTTTTCAGAGAGAACTTCTGGAGTATGCAGAACAGCTGGGGAAGCAGATAGAAAAGCTAGAAAGACCGGAACAACAGAGCGGGTGTTAGAAAACAGAGAAACGAAATTCCCGGGATGTCTATGACATCTGTGGGATGGAGAGAACGATGGCAAAAGTAATCATGATACAGGGCACCATGTCCGGTGCCGGGAAAAGTCTGCTGGTGGCGGGTCTCTGTCGGATTTTCCGGCAGGACGGCTACCGGGTGGCCCCTTTTAAATCACAGAATATGGCGCTCAATTCCTATATCACCAAGGAAGGACTGGAAATGGGCAGGGCACAGGTGATGCAGGCGGAAGCGGCAGGGATCGAACCGCTGGTGTGCATGAATCCCATTTTGTTAAAGCCAACCAGCCATACCGGATCCCAGGTCATTGTGAACGGGGAAGTACGGGGCAATCTGTCCGCCAGAGACTATTTTGCCCACAAGACGGAACTGATTCCGGAGATCAAGGCAGCCTTCCGCAAGCTGGAGACCTATGCGGATATTATTGTCATCGAGGGCGCCGGAAGTCCGGCGGAGATCAATCTGAAGCAGAATGACATCGTAAATATGGGAATGGCGGCCATGGTGGATGCACCGGTACTTCTGGTAGGAGACATTGACAGAGGCGGCGTGTTCGCACAGCTTTTGGGAACCCTGATGCTGCTGACCGAAGAGGAGCGGGAGCGGGTAAAGGGATTGATCATCAACAAATTCCGTGGAGACAGTACAATTTTAGATCCCGGCATTCAGATGTTAACAGAACGGGGACAGGTGCCGGTGCTGGGGACTGTACCTTATATGGAACTTACGCTGGAAGATGAGGATAGTCTGACGGATCGTTTTGATGCAAAACATGTGGGGAAGATCGATCTGGCGGTGATCCACTATCCCAGAATTTCAAATTTTACGGATTTTGATGTGTTTGAGCAGATGCCGGAGGTCAGTGTCCGGTATGTGACAAATGTGAGAGAGCTGGGAACGCCGGATCTGATATTTCTCCCCGGCAGTAAAAATACCATGGGAGATCTGAAATGGATGCGGCAGAACGGACTGGAGGCAGCGGTAAAACGTGCTGCGGGAAAAGTTCCCATTTTCGGGATCTGTGGAGGCTATCAGATGTTAGGTTATGAGATCGCAGATCCGGACAGCGTGGAGGAAGGCGGACGGATCCGCGGCATGGAACTGCTTCCGGTACGGACAGTGTTGCAGAAGGAGAAACATCGCTGCCAGATTGATGGAAAACTGGAAGCGGTGGAAGGCATTTTCGCCGGACTTACGGGATATGAGTTCACCGGATATGAGATTCATATGGGGGAGACGGTGTATTGTGGGGAAGACGGCAGTGCTGCAGGTACCGTGGACAAGGCAGCCAGACCGGCAAACGGTGCAGAAAATGTAGTCAGTGACTCCACCGGCAGAATCTACGGTTCCTATATTCACGGTCTGTTCGACAAGGGGGAGATCGCCGGGCGTATGATACAGACCCTGGCCGGGGAAAAAGGCATCTCTCTGGAGGACGGCGTCTGGGAAGATTACCGCACCATTAAAGAAAGACAGTACGATCAACTGGCGGATACCCTGCGGGAATATCTGTATATGGAGGACATTTATGGAATGCTCAGAGAAGCCCATATTTCATAACTATACCAGACAGGAACTGGCGCAGATTCGGATCACGGCACCGGAGGAAGCGGTGAGAAGTCTTGTGAAAAAACACTGGGATACCCTGGCAAAACCGTTGGACGGCATGGGCAGCTTTGAAACCATTACGGCGCAGATCGGAGCTATACTGGGAACGGAACAGATCGACCTTCGGAAAAAAGGTGTGCTGATCTTCTGTGCAGACAACGGAATCGTGGAGGAAGGCGTGAGCCAGACGGGGCAGGAGGTCACGTTGGCGGTGGCAAAGTCCATGGCACGGAAAGGATCCTCCGTCTGCAAGATGGCGCAGAGCATTGGCGCCGAGACGATCCCTGTGGATATCGGAATAAATAGTGAGGAATCCATTCCCGGCGTCCTGGATCGTAAGGTGCGTCCCGGCACAAGAAATTTTTTGAAAGAACCGACGATGACGGAGGAAGAGACTGTCCGGGCCATTGTCACAGGAATCGAACTGGTACAGGATTGCAAGGAGAAGGGGTACGGACTTCTGGCCACTGGGGAAATGGGAATCGGCAACACGACTACCAGCAGCGCGGTGACGGCAGCTCTTTTGCAGTGCGAAGCAGAGGAAGTCACCGGCAGAGGCGCGGGACTTACGGACCAGGGACTGACTCGTAAGCAACAGGTTGTCCGCACCGCATTGGAAACCTATGACTTGTGGCATGCTGATGCCTTCACGGTATTGCAGACAGTCGGAGGACTGGACATTGCAGGACTTACCGGTATGTGCATCGGCGGCGCGTTGTGGCATATACCCATTGTGTTGGATGGTGTGATCAGCATGGCGGCAGCATTGGTGGCGGAGCGTCTGTTCCCCGGTGTGCGGGAGTGGTTTGGGCGAATCAACGCCTTTGCCGAGAGTTTGGGCGTGCAGGTGGAGCACTATGTCATCTCCTCCGGCCTGCGGGAGATCATCGAGGGCAGCGGCATCGCCCACGAGTTCCGGGAGATCTACGCCTGCGAGTTCTTCTACGACGAGGAGGGGCTGGCTTGCTGGCCCAAGCTGGACGTCAACTTCACCAACAAGACCCAGTTCGTCTACCGCATCAACAAGGGTGTGCTGGACGTGGCCGATGACAAGACGCTGAACGACTCCATGCCCGACGACAGCAAGCGGGTGCCCTTTACCAACATGATCTATGTGGGCGACGGGCTCTCCGACGTGCCGTGTATGAAGATGATGCGGTCCTACGGCGGGCAGGCCATCGCCGTGTACCAGAGCAGCAACCGGGCCGGCGTGGAGGACCTGCTGGCCAAGGGACGGGTGGATTTCATCTTCCCTGCCGACTACCGGGAGGGCACGGGGCTGGACGTGACGGTGCAGAACATCATCCGTAAGATGGCCATCAGCGACGCGCTGACCGCCGAAAATGTCCGCCAGATACAGTCCATCGGGCATACGGAGGTGCCGGGACAGGCGGGGTTGTTTGAATAAAAGGCATAAAAAGAGACGGCCGAGGCCGTCTCTTTTATTTGGCTGCTTCAGTCAATTTTGGTCTCCCGGTACTGCATCCAGGTCAGCACGTCGTTTTCAAACTTCAGCGAAAGGCTGCACATTGTTTTACTATCCAAACGCTCGGAAAGGACAATGTCGCTGTCAGTATATTCGCGGGTGTCAACACGTAAAGAGTACTCCTCAGAGCCATCGTAACGCGGTATAAGTTCCCAAGTGAAATCCGCGAAGGAATGATCGACAAGAACCTGACACCAGGGCGTCATTTGAAGCTGTGCATAGACCTGCTCCCGGGTCATGCCGGTCATTACCCCGCAGGCAGAAAAGGTCACAAAGGGCGATTCGAAAGAAATGCTCTTGGAATGGGTCTGCTTGTAGCTGTCCAAAGTCGCGCTGTCAAATGTGGCGGCGCTGACCAGGGCGTACAGATTTGTACGCCTACACTCATCCTTCCATTGAAAGAATGCATCGTTACCCATCTCTTCAGCCTTTTCAGGGAAAGCGCTAAACAGAGCAAGCCCATCCTCGCCCTCCAGGTCATAGATCAGGACGTTGCTGCCCCAGTTACCAAAGGGAGAGGCATCAAAATACTGATCTAAATCACAGTTGCCTTCAAAGGAAAGATCATCAAGGCCCAGCGGCTCCCAGCCGCGGGCGGCAAGGCAATCGGCGTTCGCCTGCGCCTGTCCCTCGGTATCACCCAGCAGGCGGTATAGCTGCGCCATGCGCTTATAGGCGAGATCAATGTCCAACCCAGTCCAGGTATCTGTTTCCTCCGCGGCCACAGCCTTCTTCAGGCCCTCGATGCCGCCGGGAAGGTCGCCGTCGCAGGCCAGCTGTATGGCGGCCTCGTACAGGGTGCGGCCATCGCTTTCCGCGGATACGGTATTACCGTCGTCACCGGTGGCGCCGGTGGGCTGTTCGCCGCAGGCAGTCAGGCTCAGGATCATAGCCAGAGCCAGCAGCAGGGTGATGAGCTTTTTCATGTCGTTCTCTCCTTTTCCAGAATTTTCCTTTTAACGGATATACAACTAAAATATACCATGTATGGATAGAAAAGGCAAGCGAAATAAATAAAAACCGCCCCGGGCCATTGGCCCGGGGCGGTCTGCACGCTGTTTACTTTTTCTTCTTTTTGCCCACGATGAGCAGCACTACAACGGCGATGACGGCCACGACCACCAGGGTGATCCACAGGCCCATGTTGCTGGTGTCGCCGGTGAGGGGGCTGGCACAGGCGACGCACAGGCTCATGGCCGCGGCGCACACCGCGCACAGCAGCGCGATCAGTTTTTTCATCTTTTTCACCTCATTTTAACGGTTTCTCCATTCCACCGCCGCCGGCGGGGAA
>ERZ779922.609-NODE-609-length-29991-cov-12.623898_pt1 | contig 29991 bp, 36 predicted proteins | sample MGYA00511544_ERZ779922 | MGnify/ENA primary metagenome ERZ779922 (study PRJEB29588, sample SAMEA2154516) | human gut metagenome | biome: human gut; feature: human-associated habitat; material: faeces | place: Denmark | collected 2008/2010 ... | reverse complement strand
TCCTGCATTCCTCGACTTCATAATCAAAAAAATTTTCTCGCTATGAGTCGAAGATATGTTAAGAAAACGACTCTGTTTTCAAAAAAACATTGTACCCTGATTGTATTGTCTAGTATCGCAATTTTTATGATTTTAGGTCTTACTGCCTGCAAAAATTCAAAAGCAAGCTCGGAAAGCTATAAATACGCTTTGAATTCCTCGGTTACTTATGATATCTCGTTTGATTATTCCGACTCGCAAAAACTCAACATAAAGTCCTTTTCGCTTAAAACCGAAGACAAAACCCAAAAAACAGAACTTTCTGAAAACGAAAAATTCACAAAAAAGCCTTTTTATGTTTATGATGTGAATTTTGACGGATATAACGATATACTTATACCATTTGAGCAAAGTGCATACGCAAAATATTTTTACGCTTATCTTTGGGATCCCGAAAAAAAGGAGCTTGTAAAAAGTAAAAACTTTGAAAATCTTGCAAATATTGCGGCAGATAAAGAAAAGGGTTTGTTACTTTCAAGTCTTTCAGGAGATGGAATCACAGTCTATAGCTTAAGCAAGTTTGATCAGTCGTCTGTAAGCTTTAATGTGATAAGATCTTATTCTTACAATCGTGACGGCGACGAAATGATATTTAAAAAAGAAAGCCTTGAAAACGGGGAAATGAAAACAGTATCGAAATTTTCCTTACCCGTTACCGATGATAATGCGTATCTTTCGGATACCGAAATTTCGGAAAACATCAAAAAACTCGGCGATACCGATATTGATATCACACTTTTTAAAAATTATATTGTTCCTTTATCTCAATTAAATTGAAGAATAAATTACAAACGCGCCGTAGTCATTGTTTGCAGGATAAGATAGTGTGCTGCCATCCGTCTTTATTTGTCCCCAAGTGCTGTTACTCTTAGTAGGCTCAACTGTTGGATCACGTTTTAAATCCGCAATATTCATTACATAAGGAGAGCCCTCTCCAATATTTGCTTGAGCTTGTGAAAATCCCAAATTGAGTGCCTGTGTTTTATATAAAGAGGATTTTCCGTTGTAGGCAAATAAAACACTCTTAATATTATTGCTTATCGAAAGATCCAACCCGCTTGCTTTTCCTTTAATAAACGCTGCAGCATCATTAGTTGCTTTTTGGAATTGAGAATCCGAAAGAGTTCCCGTTGGATAAGTACTTCCCCATATTTGATAAGGTCCGTTTCCATTACTAGGGCCTTCCCTTTTAAGTTTATACTCTCTATAATGAATAGCTGCTAGAAGTTTCCAGGGTATACCATATGAATTTGCAGCACTAATATAAAATTTTTTGTTATAATTAAGAAGCTGTAACATAGAATTTGAAAGAATCTGTCTTCCCCTATAATCTATATTACTAGAAAATGTTGTCATTAAACTATAAGTAAAGTAACCGATATTATTTCCTAAAATATTTGAAAAGTTTTCATTAACAGATAAAATAGTTTCGTTATTTAAAAAACTATTTTCTTCATCCGCTGCTAAAAGTGAGATTTTAGTGTCGCTTATGCCTATCGCGGCAGTACCGTTATTTGCTGCAGCTTTAGCTTCTTCCGCCGTGCAGGATCTCCAACCCATAAAATCTTCGGATTTCAAGGCTTCATTTACCTCTTTAAGATTTCCTACAGGAAGAGCAACTCCCATGTTTTTGAAAATTTTTCTGATGTTTTCAAGGTTATCTGAATCAGAGTTTTTAATTTCATTTTCTAAAGTGTGTTTAATGATATTATTATATTGTTTTTTGTTCATTTTATTTTTTCCTTTCTTTTTAAAACATATTTTTTAAAATTTTGTAATTTTTTGAATATACATCTTCGACTGTAAGCGAATCAAATTCCGTAACTCCGCATACCCAAAGCGAAATATCCTCGGGATTTAACGCAGACGGGCAATAGGGAGCCCAAACTTCCGGAAATACATCTGTTTTTGGTTCAGTGGCGGCATAGACCGCCTCAAAACAATTCATATCTCTTGTAGCCTGAACATAATGACTGCACTGACGGTCAAAATTGAAATTTTTTGACGAATCTGTATTACCGATAAATCCGGGAATATAGCCGTTAGCAAAAATCACTTGAGCATAAGAGATCATCCAATTATGATTGATACTCCAATCCGGAGCAATTTCAGCAAAAATCGCTATGCCGTAATTTTTCGGGATACCTATTTTCTCTGCCGCTTTTACGGCTCTTAAAGCTTCTTCTGTTCCGTTTATGCCGGATACGGCTCTTTCTGTCAGCTTTCGATCCACAAAACCGATTTTACAACCCTTTTTATGCAGAAACTCTATTTCTTCAAAGGTAATTTTATTTTCACCCGTTAAAGTCCGCATACAAAAGGCGGGAAAACCTTTCTGTCTGGAAAACCAATCGAACATTGTATAACCATTTTTTAGTTTCTTATTTAAAGGTATTTTTGAATTAACGCCCAAAAACATTTCCAAATAAAAAACCTCATTTACATTTTTTTGCAGCTGCAAAGCCATTATAAAGATAAAACCGGACAGTTTATGCCCGGTTTAAAAAAATTTTTTAAAAAATTTTTTATAAATAAAAGGTCGGGAGCAGAAATGCTCCCGACCGAAGTTTTTTTATGCTTATTTTACCTGCCTGCGGCGCTTTTTCATTTTCCTTTTATAAGCCGCGTTTTTAAAGAAACGGACCACGGAATTATATCCGCCTTTGATAACGAGCCACAGCCCATAAAGATTATCGCAGAAAAACATTCTATATATAATGCAGCAGATAAATCCTATCGAAATTCCCGACAAAAATCCTCCGAGAATGCTGACGATATAGCCGAGCCATTTAAAAATAAGAAGATAAACTCCTCCGGCATAAAGCGCAAATTTAACAATAAAAACCAAAACTGCGCTTTTAAAGATTTTTCTTTCGGAAAATTTGGTTAAATTATATGTTAAAACGCACTGCAAAAAAGCAAATAAAAATGATAATAAAAAAAACATTTTTTTCTCCGCAAAAAGATTTTTACATATATTATATTAATACTTTTTGCGTGTAAAGTCAACGGATTTTACATAATCAGCCTTAAAAACAGCAGTCCGCAGACTCCGGGCAGACCGAATACCGAGCCTGCGCACGCGGAATATGGGTTTATGGGAATTCTTATTCCCGTAAACCTTGCCGTGAGATTTACAGCGGCGAGCGCCGCGGCTCCTATTAAAAAATTGATAAAAATATATTTAAAAGGCTTTCTGCTGCCTATGCAAAAGCCTAGAATGCATAAAGCTCCTGCCATACTTAAAACAAGCGCAAAGATTTTTAAAAACTGCATAAATAAAAAACCTCCATAGACAATACAATCAGGATACAACGCTTCTCATAGCGGAAAATTTGTCCGATTATATTGTCTCGTCATTTGAAATACGTCAGTATTCCTGCATTCCTCGACTTCATAATCAAAAAAATTTTCTCGCTATGAGTCGAAGATTTTGTAAGAAAACGGCGCTGTTTAGCGGCGCGGCGCCCGACCGAAGAATACTGTCGTATTGTGAGCGGAGGGCAACAAAGTCGATGAATGCGCCGTTTCTTCAAAAAAGCATTGTTTCCTGATTGTATTGTCTACTAAAAAGTATGAAGGTTTTTATAATTTTATGAAAGAATGGCTTTATCGGATGAAAAATCTATCTTTGCTTTATTAAACAGCTCAAGCAGCTGCTCGACCGTAAGATTTTTCTTCTCTTCACCGCTCACATCGAAAGCTATCTTGCCCTCATAGAGCATAATAAGGCGGTTGCCGTACTTAATAGCGTCACGCATATTATGAGTTATCATAAGGGTGGTAAGATTATTTTCGGTTACTATTCTCTGGGTTATTTCAAGCACCTTTTCGGCGGTTTTAGGATCAAGCGCCGCAGTGTGTTCGTCCAAAAGAAGGAGCTTAGGCTTATTCATAGCCGCCATAAGCAAAGTAACAGTCTGTCTTTGACCGCCGGAGAGAAGTCCCATTTTCGTTTTAAGTCTTTCTTCAAGACCTAAGCCTAATTCGCTCAAAAGCTTTTTATAGGTTTCACGCTCGGCGGAGGTGATACCTCTTTTAAGACCTCTGTGCTTGCCTCTTCTTGTTGCCAAAGCAAGGTTTTCTTCTATTTCCATATCGGCGGCAGTGCCCATCATAGGGTCCTGAAAAACTCTGCCTAAAAATTTTGCTCTTTTATACTCCGGCATATTTGTAACATCGGAATTATCGATAAGAATTCTTCCGCTGTCCACCCTCCAGGTACCGCAAACGGCATTTAAAAGCGTAGATTTTCCCGCGCCGTTTCCTCCTATCACGGTAACGAACTCGCCGTCGTTGATAGTAAGGCTTAATCCGTCTAAAGCGACCTTTTCATTAACGGTTCCGGGATTAAATGTTTTCTTAATGTTTTTAAGTTCAAGCATTAATCGTTACCTCCCTTTTTAAGCGTCAAAAAGTAATGCTTTTTGACATAAGGCAATCCAAGGAAGACGAGAACAACTAATGCCGAGAGCATTTTAAGAAGATCGGTATCTATTCCTAAGAAAATTATTACCTGATATACAATATAGTAAATTATTCCGCCTGCGAGGACTGAAATAAGCCTTACTGCGAAATTCTTTGCGATTTTTGAAAATACCGCCTCGCCGATTATAACGGCGGCAAGACCGATAACGATCGCGCCTTTTCCCATATTGATATCGGCAAAGCCCTGATACTGTGAAAGAAGAGCGCCCGAGAGAGCTACGATCCCGTTAGATATCATAAGACCGAGCACGATATTCACATTTGTATTTATTCCCTGAGCACGGCTCATATTAAGGTTGCTTCCCGTTGCTCTTAAAGAGCAGCCTCTCTCCGTTCCGAAAAACCAATAAAGAATTGCAACCAACACGATGCTGAAAATAAGAAGCACCACTATAGAGGAATTGATATCCATTTGGCTGAGCAATACCTTAAAGCTTCTGGCGGAAACAGAGATATTCGCTTTGCCCATTATTTTAAGGTTTACAGACCATAAAATAAGCTGTGTAAGAATTCCGGCGAGAATAGCGGGAATTCCGAGTGCGGTATGAATTAAGCCTGTGACCACTCCTGCCAGCATTCCGACGATTATCGCCGCTAAAATGCAAACATAAACATTTGTGCCCTTAACCGCCAAAACAGTGCAAACTGCAGCGCCCGTGCACAACGATCCATCTACCGTGAGGTCAGCAATATCGAGGATCTTATAGGTTATATATACACCTATAGCCATTATACCCCAGATAAGTCCCTGCGCAATCGCACCCGGGAAAGCGCTTAAAAGTTCCATTATTATTCTCCTAATTCGGAATAATCGGAGGGAATTGTGATGCCGAGCTTTTCGCAGATAGTTTTGTTATACTGCTTTTTAGCGTCAACATATTCGATCTTCATATTCTTAATGTCTTTTTTGCCGGTTAAGATTTCAGCCGCCATTTCACCGGTCTTGTAGCCGAGGTCATAATAGTCAATTGAAAGAGTTGCAACTCCGCAGCCGCGGCAAATAGAAGCCTCGCCCGCAATTACAGGAACCTTTTTATCTACTACGATATTGCCTATTGTTTCCGTGCAGCTGGCGGCGGTGTTATCTGTAGGGATATAGATAACATCACTGTTAGTTGCCGCCGTTGTGGTAACGGAAGCTATATCGTTAGAGTCTGAAAAAGAATATCTTTTTGCTTCGATATTTTTAGCCTTAAGGAATTTTTCTACCTGCTCTACCTGATATTTTGAGTTAGGCTCCGCAGAGCAGTAAACGATTCCTACTTTTTTTGCATTCGGGAAAAGCTCCGTTATCATTTCTGCCTGCTTATCAAGCGGTGCCAAGTCACTGGTTCCCGAAACATTTCCTCCGACAGTACCGCTAAAGTTTTCTATTCCGAGGGCTACGCCGTATTCAGTTACGGAAGTGCCGAGGATCGGGATAGTGGAAGTTGCGTTATAAGCCGCCTGGAGAGCGGGCGTTGCGTTAGCCATTATAAGGTCATATTTTTTCTGAACAAAGGAATTTACAATTGTTGAGCAGGCGTTCGAATCGTTCGCCGCGTTCTGATAATCAAATTTGACCTTATCCTTACCGAGCTTATCGATAAGAGCCTGCTTGAATCCGTCGGTCGCTTTATCAAGCGCGCCGTGAGTTACGAGCTGGCAAATTCCGACATTGTAAACATCTTTCTTGTTTCCTTTACAGCCTGCAAAGCTAAATGCCAAAGCTATGCAAAGCGCAAAAGAAGCAACTTTTAAAACTGCTTTTTTCATATTTTTTTACCTCCGTGTTTTTTTTAAACAAAAGCCCCCGCACCCGGAAAAGGATGCAGGGACGAATTCAAGAAATGATCCGCGGTACCACTCTGCTTTGCCCTATCCTAAAGGATAAAGCCTCTTTAAGCCCTGATAACGGCGGCTTTTACTTCCCGGCAATGCCTACTAAAATTTTCAGCACGCAGCTTGCAAAATGTATTTCATACGGATACTCGCTGCCGCCTCACAGCAACCGACGGCTCTCTTTGAACTTTCCTGCGCATTACTCTTTTTTGCTCAAACGCTTTTATTAATAAATATAGAATAATTTTATATCCTTTTTAATAATTTGTCAAGCTTTTTATAAAGAAGCGGTTAAAAGAGAAGAGAATATTGCGGTGTAAACTCCCGTAGCTATGGTTATTATCATCAATACAGCGATAAGAATAAAGCTGCACCAATGCGATCTCGCAAAATTGCGGCGGTTTAAATTATCGTCGGAAAAGCTGTGGATAATAAGAAATATAAACCCTATGATCGGCAGGCCGTAAAGGATAGAAAGGCCGAAATACTCCCACATACTCAAAACTCTTTTTTGATTTTCTGAATAATTTGAATAATCTTTTTTCATTTCAAATCCCCCTTTAGTTTATCTTATATTTTTTAAATGCGGCTGTCAAGAAAAACTTCTGATTAAAATCATAATTTCGTGTTGAATTTCAAATTATATTCTATCTTTGATACCATAACAAAAGCAAAGGCACCAACCGTTTCAGGTGGTGCCTTAAAAACCGATATTAATGCGGCTTTATTACTTATTGAAATATCTCTTTAAAAGTCCTTCGAAAGCTTTGCCGTGGCGGGCTTCATCACGTGCCATTTCGTGAACGGTATCGTGAATGGCGTCGAGTCCCAATTCCTTAGCAAGCTTTGCAAGCTCGGTTTTGCCGAGGGTTGCGCCGTTTTCTGCCTCTACGCGGACTTTGAGGTTTTCCTCAGTGCTGTCGCTTACGACTTCACCGAGCATTTCTGCGAATTTTGCCGCGTGCTCCGCCTCTTCAAGAGCCGCTTTTTCCCAATACAATCCGATTTCGGGATAGCCTTCTCTGTGAGCCGCTCTCGACATTGCAAGATACATTCCGACCTCGGTGCATTCGCCGTTAAAATTCTCGCGGAGACCGTCGATAATTCTCTGATCTACGCCTTTGGCAACTCCGATAACGTGCTCTGCAGCCCAGGTTTTATCGCCGCTCTGCTCCGCAAATTTTGAAGCGGGAGCGTGGCAGATAGGACATTCAGCCGGCGGCTCTGTGCCCTCATAAACATATCCGCAAACAAGACATACATACTTTTTCATAAAAATTACCTCCGAAAAATTAATTTTATTTTTTTATTTGCAATCCTTACAGATTCCCTCGATAATACATATAGTGCTTTCGCACTTAAAGCCCTCTTTCAGGGCAAGGGCGTTAAGCTCGTTATTTTCATCCAGCGGAATATCGAAAATATTTCCGCAAACCTTACAGTGAAGATGAAGATGAGCTAAAACATTTCCATCATACCTCTCGCAGCCTTCGCCTACGCTCAGCATTAAAATATCTCCGTTTTGAGAAAGCTGGGCTAAATTTCTGTAAACCGTGCCGAGGCTGATATTAGGAATTTTTTCTTTAACCGCCGCATAGACCTGCGCGGCAGTGGGGTGAGAATGAGAAGCGGAAACAATTTCGAGGATCGCTTCGCGCTGCCTTGAATAGTTTTTCATAAATTCTCCTAAATCAGTAATGATTACTATTTTAGTATATACGAACCTTTACGGTTTGTCAAGAGTTTTCTTGACAATTTTTTTATTTTCATTTAATATATTTTAAAAGAACGCTTTGAAAGGGAAGAAAATGAAGAACAGCAGGGTATCAAAAGCCGTTTTAAACAGGCTGCCAAAATACTACCGCATATTAAAAAGCCTGAAAGAGCAGAATATTTCAAAGGTATCATCTCTTACGCTTGCAAGTATGCTTGATCTGACGCCGAGCCAGGTAAGGCAGGATTTTAACTGCTTCGGCGGATTCGGTCAGCAGGGGTACGGCTACAATGTGGATTATCTTTTAAGCGAGATAAGCGCAATTTTAGGAATAAACAATATCAAAAAACTTATTTTAATAGGCGCGGGAGATCTCGGAAGCACGCTTGCATCGCATTTGAATTTTGAAAGTATGGGATTTTCATTAATCGGTATTTTTGATAAAAAAGAGCCGCTTATCGGAAAAATGGTTAAAAACACGCCTGTAAGAAGTATCGCTTTGCTTGATGAATTTTGTCTTGAGCAGCGCCCCGACGCAGCAATGCTGTGCCTGACCGAAAGCGGAGCAAAGGAAGTTTTCGAAACGCTTGTAAAGCGGGGGGTTAAAGGATTTATAAACTTTACAAACTGCGAGCTTAAAGCAAAATCCGATGATATTCATATTAAAAATGTCTTTTTATCCGACAGCTTTTTATCGCTTTCTATGGAATTATAAGAAACCCGACCGTTTTTTAAAAAACGGTCGGGTTTTTCAAATCATTTCTATTATAGCGGCAAGATTTCCTCTTTTGCCGCCGCTCGCCCTATGCGAGAAAAGCTCGCTGCTGTTACAGCAGGTGCAAAGATCGGATACTTCTAAATTTTCGGGCTTTATGCCGCAATTTAAAAGCACCTCTTGATTAGCTCTTGTAAGATCGAGCATATATTTTTGATTATTTAAAGTTTTAAAAATATTATCAGTATCAAATCCCGCTTTTTTAAACTCTTCAAAAACAGGATCATCCACCTCATAACAGCAGCTGTGAATGCAGGGCCCGATTGCCGCTTTTATATTTTCGCGCCTGCAGCCGAACTCGCCGACCATTTTTTCCACGGTTTTAAGTCCTATTTTTTTAACAGTTCCTCGCCAGCCTGCGTGGGAAGAGGCGATAACTCTATTTTTAGGATCGCAGAAAATAAGCGGGGTGCAATCGGCATACTGAGTAACTAAAGCGACATTTTTTTCGCTTGTAACAAGCCCGTCAACATCTTCAAATTCCGGTTTTGAAAAACCTGTGCCCCTATCTTTGAAGCCTACCGTGCGGACAAAGTCCGTGTGAGTCTGCTTGCTTAAAACGAGATCGTCTGTAGAAATTCCGGCGGCAGAGCAAAGGATTTCATAATTCTTTATAACATTATCTCTTTCATCATCTCTGTGAAAGCTTAAATTCATAGATCCGACAAAGCCTTTGCTTACTCCTCCGAGCCGGGTGGAAAAGCAATGCCTTAAAAAATTAATATCTGAAAATATCTTAAACTGAATATAAACAAGATCGCCGGATCTCACAATTATAGAATTACGGCTTTTCAAAACTCATACTCCTAAAATTCGATTTCTAAGGTTTTCCTGTGAAGAAATAAGCCTATCAGTGTTTTTATCGCCGCATAATTTTCTTAATTTTTCATAAGCATCGGCAAGCCTCGGAGGCCTGTTTTTTACCGAATGGGAATCCGTGGCAACGATACTAACATAACCGCTCTTTACAAGCTTTTTTATTCTTCCCTGATAATCAGGATCCAATACAGAATCGGCATTTATCTGAGCTATTCCTATTCCGCTGTCAAGACATTTAAGGAGCTTTTTAAACCCTTTAAAATGATAGTATCTTTCTATATGAGCGATTATGGGAATTATTCCGAAATTATCATCGAGATTTATTATGTCCTTAATAACATAATCGTCAAGCTCTGTAAAAGTGAAATCAATTAAAAGATATTTCGAATCGGCAAGCGTTAAAGCTTTAAGACTTTCAACATCACCCATTCCGTGAAAATAATAAATTTCACTCCCAAAATAAATTTTCGGAATATCACTTGGCATTTCCGATTTAAAAAGCTCGTTTTTGGAAATAACCACTCTGTTTAAAAAGCTTTCGAGATTTTCTCTGCCCGGAACAAAATGCGGAGTGGCGATAACCTCGGAAATTCCCTGCTCTTTCATCATTTTTAAAAGCTGCAGGGATTCTTCGCGAGATTTTGCGCCGTCGTCAATTTCGGGGAGAATATGAGAATGAATATCTACCATGCAGGTTTTACCTCTTAAAAATCAGTTTCCGTATTTTTTGTAATACCTATAATATTTCTTGCGGTAGGAATATTTTCTCTTGCTGTATTTAGTGGAATTCTTTATATCAGCGGCATTGAGGACAACGCCTAAAACCTTTACTTTAGCGAACTCAACCGCCTCAATAGCCTGCTTAAGCATATCGTTTACCGTGTAACCGCATCTTGCGACGAGCACAATACCGTCGGTATTGGAAGCTACGACAAGCGGATCGGAAACTATTCCTATCGGCGGAGTATCAATGATTATATATTTATATTTTTTACCGAGTTCATCTAAAAGGGACTTAAATCTCGGTGAGCCTAAAAGCTCGCTCGGATTCGGAGCGGTGTGGCCGGAGGCAAGAACATCGAGATTATTGCCGGAGCTCTGAACGCAGGACTCAAAATCCGTGAAATCGGCAAGGATCTCGGAAAGCCCTGTTTTGTTCTCAAGGTGGAGCTTTTTATGGACGGAGGATCTGCGAAGATCGGCGTCAATAAGCAATACCTTTTCGCCGAGCCGTGAAAACGCTACCGCAATATTTATAGCGGTGGTTGATTTTCCCTCTCCGACATCGGAGCCGGAAACGGTGAAAATATTGCCGGTTTTTTTATTAAGCAGGAATTTGATATTTGTTCTTATAGTCTTATAAGCCTCGGCGACGGTGAAAGAAACCGCCGAGCGGCTGTTTTCTTCCGAAATGCCCGTTATCTGTGCTCCCGGGTCTTTAGACTGCCCGGTTACATTGATATTATCTATATTCATTCTTCTTACCTGCCTTTCCTGAAACAAGCGCTTCAAAGACGGGGACAGTTCCGAGCAGCGGTACGCCGTACTCCGCCGAGATATCTTCATCGCTTGTAATGGTATGGTTCATATTGCGGACAATAAGCAGAATAATATAGCAGATCACAATTCCGATAAATGCGGAAATAGCCGTGGCTACCACTGTTCTCGGGTATACCTTAGGCGCGGAATCCGCCTCTTCAACTACCTTTATATTTGAATTTTTAAGAGTCTGCGAAACATATTCCGGAACAAGCTCCGCAAATGCGTTGCAAAGATTTATCGACTCTTCTTTTGAGTTTGTGGTAAATCTTATCTTCACAAACAGTGTATCCTGGCTTGCTCTTGAAATGCTTGCGATGTTTTTAAGCTGCTTATAGCTGTAGCCGTAAGTAGTTTTATTTTCAAGCTGTTTAAAAATATTTGATGTCTTAAGCAGCTCTACCACCGTGTCGGTAAGTTCAAGCGAAGCGGAAAGGTCCGTTCCCTGAACCTTTTCATAAGCGGTGTTATCGGTAATAGCTCCGTTCGTTACCATAATCGAAGCGGTTGCTGTGTACCTATCTTCAAGCATAAAAGTGCACACGCCAAACGCACACCCGCCTGCTATGATTCCGGCAAGCAAAAGCGCCCAAAGCTTTTCCCATGCAAGGGATAAAAGATCAAAAAATGAAATTTCTTTCATTGCTTCTCCTCTTTTTCGTTAGAATTCTTTAAATTATTTTACCATTGCACGGCATATATTTCAAGCTATTTTTTAATATCTCTTAAAAGATTGAAATAAGAAGAAAAAAGTTCTTCATATTCATTATAAGCGGATCTGTATACCTCGATAATATAATCGCCTTTATAATCAAATTTCGAAGCGGCTTTTATAAGCTCATTAAAATCGAAGTTTCCTAGTCCCGGCAGCATACAGTCGGAACCCTCGCAGTTATCGCTGATATGATAGTGCCTGATATATTTACCGATACTGTTTATCGTTTCGATAGGATCATAGTTACCTCTTATAGCCTGCTTGATATCAAAGCAGATATCGGCGTCGTCCTTTAAATACTCGGTGAACTTTTTTAAAAACTCCGCGCTTCCTGCTCTGAAATTAACGACATTTTCCTGCAAAAGCACAGCTCCCTGCTCTTTTACGGCTGAAGAGAGCTTATAAAATCTCTCTATATATCCGTAATCATCAAGAACATTATTCGGCTTTCCGCCGTGAAGAATTACATATTTTGCGCCTAACATTGACGCTATCTCGCCGTACCTTTTATATATTTCAAAGCCCTCTTCCGTTCTTCTTTCATAGGCTGAGAAAAGTAAAAACGATTCGGAAAGCGAGAATGCCGGATGAACAGACGAAATTTTTATCCCGTATTCATCCTTTATTTTTACAAGCTTATCTACAAAATCGTCTTTATGCTCATTTATAGAGTTAAAAAACACTTCGGCGCAGGGTATATTCTTTTTTCCTATCATTTCAAGTGATTTTTCCGTTTCAAGAGGATAAAGCGACGCGCTTGATATTCCGAAACTCATTTAAATCCCTCTTCTTTATCAAAAGTAACAAACAAGGTCTTATTTGTTTTATAAATCACCATTCCCGGCTTTGCGCCGCCCGGTTTTTTCACATATTTTACATAAGTGTAATCCACAGGCACATTTGAAGAGCTTTCAGCCGAAGAGTATTTGACTGCAAGCTTTGCGGCATATATCAGCGTTTCCTCGCTCGGCTCTTTACCCGCACATTCAAGGATCACGTGAGAGCCGGGAGCATTTTTGATATGAAACCAGATATCAAGCTTATTCGCAGATTTAAGAGTCAAATAATCGTTTTCAATATTATTTCTGCCGACAAGTACTTTAAAGCCATCTTTGCTCTTAAATTCAAGAGGGGAAAAAGCGGGCTTTCTTCTATCGGGCTTTTTTACTTTTTTCTGCTTTATGTATCCTGTTTCTGTAAGCTCTGCTCTTATATCCGAAATATCCGAAATATTTCTGCACCTGCCGATATTATTGCAGACGGATCTTAAATACTGTGCCTCGCGGTCGTCATTTTCTATAAGTTCTTTTAAAGTCTGCCGTGCTATGCAGGCTTTTTTATATTCTTTAAAAAACTTTGCGGCATTTTGCGCAGCGCCGAGAGCCGGATCAAGCTTTATCTTTTTTATACTTAAATCGGGATCATAAAAATTTTCCACTTCTGCAAATTCCGCCCCCGGAGCGATATTATGAATATTGGCTTTTATAAGCTCTCCGCAAATTCTTTTTTCCTCGCAGTTTTCGCAGGCTTTGAGTTCCCTTTTTCTGTTAGCCGAGCGCTTTATAACACGGTTAAGAGCATTTTGCGTAGTTTTTAAAATATCCGAAGAGGCTTTTTTAAGTCTTGAAGAAATATCCTTTTCTTTATAAAAAGCGTCAAGAAGCATTGACGGACTTTCAAATTCCTCGCAGGAATAAAGATTGCCGTACTGCAAGATAGGAATAAAAGAAAAATCCTTTAAATTTCCGCTTTTATCCCTTAAAAGGTAACAGCCTTTTTTACTTAATATTTCCTCTCTTAAAAGCAGTATTTTTTCTTTTATTATGTTTTTATCAATGATTTCATCAAGCTTTATATCCTCGCCGAAAGCATCATTTGCAATTTCCCTGCAAACAAGCGGAGAAAGCCCCTTAAAGGTTTTGAGCAGGAATTCGCTTAAAAATATATCGCCCGAAAAATTGATATTATTAAAAGAAAAATCTTCATCAGTGATATCGGCTTTATTTTGTAAAGGTATGGGAACATATTTAGCTCCGGGTAAAATCAGTCTTGAAGATGTTTCGATATCGCTTCTTTTAACAGCGTCGATTATAACGGAGTTTTCATTTAAAAGAATTATATTGCTGACCGAGCCTACAAGCTCGCAGACTATTTTATAAACGCACCTGTCGCCGAGCTCGTTATAAACCTCGCAGTTTATCTCGACAGCCCGCTCAAGCCCCGGCTGACAAACGGATAATATTTTAGCTCCCGAAAAATATTTTCTTGCAAGCATACAAAATGTCGGAGGAGAGAGAGGATTTTCCAGTTTTTCATCTGTAAAGTGAATTCTCGGCGCATTAGACGCACTTAATAAAAGCCTCTTTGAAAAATCCTTTTTTCTGAGAAGTAAAATTATTTCTTCTTTAGAGGGCTGATAAATTTTTTCTATTCTACTGTCTTTAGCTTCCGATAATTCAATAACTGTTTTACGGATAAATCCGCCGTCAAGCGCCATTTTCTGCCTCCGAGATCTTTTTTTCTATTTCTGCGCAAATTTTTTGTGCCTTTATGTATTCCCCGCGGTTTTTATCGATAGAAGAAAGGTCTAAAGCAAGCTTTTGCTTGATCGCAAGCTGTTTTTTAGCATACTCCAAAGCCGTTTTATCCCTTAGATCCAATTTTCCGAGATAAATCTGCGCAAAATCCGGGGAGGATACCGCGCCCGTGTATTTAACTTTCATTACGGCATAATATTTCCCGTTTTCTTTAACCGCTGTTTCTTTTAATGTTTCAAACCCGTTTTTTAATAGATATGTTCTTAACTCCGAAGCGGAAGTTGTCGGGGAAAGCACGATATTTACGGTCGGATCCTTTAAAAATTTCGTCCTGTCAATAATTCCCGATATCACTTCTCCGCCCATACCCGCTATTACAACGTTATCCGCTTCCCCGCGCGAAACTTTTTCAAGACCGTCGCAAAGGACAAGCTTTACGCCTTTTGCATTCAGCGCTTTTAAATTTTTTTCGGCGGTAAGCAGAGGTTTTTGCCTGATATCCGTGGCTGTGACTTTAGAAAACTTGCCTGATAAATAAAGAAAAGCAGGCAGGTATCCGTGATCCGTACCGACATCACAAACACTTCCGCCTGCTTCGATCAGACCGGTTATTACAGACAGTCTGAGACTAAGCTTAAGCATTCTTTTCAATATGCTCGTTTAACTTTTTAAGAAGCTCGTCGCAATCCGTGCCGTGAACCTCGCAAGCCTGCTCTATAGACTCGCCTCTTGAAGCGGGGCATCCGAGGCAGTGCATTCCGATAGCGAAGAAATATTCCGCTAAAGTTTCATCCATTTCAAGAACATCGCCAATAAGCATATCTTTTGTTATTTTCATAAGTTTGATCTCCTTTAAAATAATTTTACCTTTTCATTTTTTAAATCTTTTCTGCCGTGATTATAAAGCTTTCTGTTTTCGAGCGCCCACACTCTGCCCGAAAACTGATTTACGGCAGTGGGAATAAGCGCCTCGCGCATTTCGTAAACCCTGGAGTCCAAAAGGTCAAGCTCGCTTAAAAGCTCTGCTTCTATAAACATCGGAACGACAGCCGCACCGAATTCCGGCTGACCGTGATGAGAAAGAATCATATGCTGAACGAGCATTGAGGCTTCTTCGCTGATACCGAGCTTTTCGGCATAAAAAGCCACCTTTTTGGCACCCATTGTGAGGTGGCCCAAAAGATTGCCGCGAACCGAATAACCCTCGGCAAGCCCGACATTTTCATCGACTATAAACTCTTCTGTTTTCGAAATATCGTGAAGCATTGCTCCGCAGATCAAAAGATCCCTATCCACAAAAGGATATATCCCGCAAACGCTTTCGCACATTCTCACGATCGAGAGCGTGTGCATAAGCAGACCTCCGCGCACGGCGTGGTGAAGCTTAAATGCGGCGGGGAAATAAAGCAAAGCCTTGCGGTTATCGGAATAAACTTCCAAAGTTAATTTTTTAAGCTCCGCGTCCGAAAAGCTTTCGGCAATTTTTATAAGCTCGTTATACATCTGCTCGGAAGAATAATCCGCCGAGGGGACAAAGTCCTCGGGCTTTACGCCGTCCGACTCTACAGCCGCTCTTATCTTTTCTATTCTTAACTGATCCGAGCCGTTATAAGCGCTTACAGTGCCTCTTACCTTTACGATCTCATTCGCCTTATATTCTCCGTGCTCTATCGGCGAATAGCGCCAAAGCTTGGCGTTGATTTCACCGTCAGAGTCCGCAAGAGTAAAGTCAAGATAGGTATCTCCCTTTGAAGAGGTCTTTTTCTCTACGCTTTTTACAAGACAAAACCCGTCTACACGGCCTGTAATGTCAACAGGAGTAAAATTCATTCTCTTATTCCTTTACTATTATATTTTCACGCGCGGGGCCGTTTGATACAAGAGAAATCTTAAAACCTATCTGTTTTTCTATAAATTCTATGTATTTGCGGCAGTTTTCGGGAAGATCGGAATATTTTTTGATACCCGAAATATCGCATTTCCAGCCGGGGAGTGTTTTGAACACGGGTTTAGCGTTATAAAGATCGTGGGTAACAGGGAAGTCGGCAGTAACCTTGCCGTCTATCTCATATCCTACGCAGACCTTTATCTCATCGAGATAACCGAGCGCGTCAACAACGGTCAAAACCCCATGGGTAGTACCCTGGACCTCGCAGCCGTATTTCGTAGCAACGCAGTCAAACCAGCCCATTCTTCTGGGTCTGCCGGTGGTAGCGCCGTATTCTCCGCCGTCGCCGCCGTGATCTCTCAATTGCTGTGCCTCTTCGCCGAATATCTCGCTGACAAACGCGCCTGCTCCGACAGCCGAAGAATAAGCTTTAATAACAGTATAAATTTCCTTTACGGAATAAGGCGGAAGTCCCGCGCTTACCGCGCCGTAAGCCGCGATAGTGTTTGAAGAGGTGACCATAGGATAAATTCCGTGATCAACATCCTTAAGGGTGCCGAGCTGACCCTCTAAAAGAATGATCTTTCCGTTCTTATCAGCCTCATAGCAAAGCTTTCTCACATCGCCGACGAAATCCTTTATTCCGTCGCGCCAAACCATCATTTTATCGAATATCTCTTTTTTATCAAGTTTAGGTTTATGATAAAGATTTTCTATAAGGATATTCTTGACTTCAAGGGTTTTCTCAAGCTTTTCCATAAGTGCCTTTTCATCGAAAAGATCGCATACCTGAAAACCTATTTTTGCATATTTATCCGAATAAAAGGGAGCAATTCCTGATTTTGTGGAGCCGAAAGAGGCTTTTCCCAATCTTTCCTCTTCGTAAACATCAAATAAAACATGATAAGGCATAACCATTTGGCAGCGGGGCGATATCATAAGCTTAGGAGCGGGAACTCCGGCTTTTACTATGGAGTTATATTCTTTTAAAAGCTTGTCTATATCCAAAGCCACGCCGTTACCTATGCAATTGATAACACCGGAATTGAAAACGCCCGACGGAAGAGTGTGAAGAGCAAATTTTCCGTAACTGTTCTTAATAGTATGGCCGGCATTCGCTCCGCCCTGAAATCTGACGACGATATCCGCGTCAGTCGCGAGCATATCGGTTATCTTCCCTTTTCCCTCGTCGCCCCAGTTGGCGCCTACTACTGCTTTAACCATTTAAAGATCTCCTTTGAAATTTTTTCGGTTTAATTATACATTATTATATAATACTTTTCAAGCGATTTAAAAATAATTTAACAATTATTGTTTTCCTTGAAATCCAGAGAAAAAATTATATTTTTTCATAATAAGATAAAGCGGCACTCCCACAAACAAAACTACCGCCGCCTCTCCTGCCATTACCCAAAGCGAAGAAAGCAAAAATCCGGTGCTTTTCCCCTCGCTTAAAAACAGCGAAATCTCCGCTCCCACGGTAAACCCGTTAATAATAACCGGGGAAAGCAGTGAAAAAAGCGGAATTTTAAATACCTTTACATTTCTTAAAAGATATGTTACGCACGCCGCCGCGAGAGTGGCACCTGTGCCGAAGATCATATCCACGGGGTTAAAAGAAGCGATATTCGAGATAAAGCAGCCGATCGTCAGTCCCCAGATGGCATTAGGTGAAAAAAGAGGAAGCACCGTGAGCGCTTCCGATATGCGGAACTGCACAGGCCCGTAAGCCAGACCGAAAATATTGCTTATATATGTAAGCGCGATATAAGCGGCGGCGATAAGCGCGCCGATAACTGTGTTTAAAGTGTTTTTCTTAAGCATTAATCTTTTCCTTTGTAATATGATGTTGCAAGCTCGTCGCACCGCTCGTTTTCCGGGTGCCCTGCGTGGCCTTTTACCCATACAATATCCAAATTGTGTATCTCCGAGAGGTTTAAAAGCTCTTCCCAAAGATCGGAATTCAAAGCCGGCTTTTTATCGGCTTTTTTCCACCCGTTTTTCCTCCAGGAAGCCGCCCAGCCTTTTAAAAGACCGTCGCTTAAATATTTTGAATCGGTCACAAGCGTGACAAAGCAAGGCTCTTTAAGCGCTTTTAAGCCTTCTATTGCCGCAGTCAGCTCCATTCGGTTGTTGGTGGTAAGGTCCTCGCCGCCGGAAAGCTCCTTTTGAGTTTTCCCATAGCGCAGGATAGCTCCCCAACCGCCTTTTCCGGGGTTGCCCGAACAGGCGCCGTCGGTAAACAGCTCAACGTGTTTTTTTATTGAATTCATTTGTATCTCCTGAAAACTCCGATAACCTTTCCTAGCACCGCGGGCTTTTCGGGAATTATCGGCTCGAAATCGGGATTTTCGGGCATAAAGACAACTGTTTTATCAGGCTTTATAATAAGCCTTTTTACAGTGGCGCTGTCCTCCGTCATACCAATAATTATATCTCCGCTTTTGCAGGCGGCATTTTTATCGGCAATCACTATATCGCCGTCTAAAATAGCGGCGTTTTTCATACTTTCGCCCGAAACCTTAAGCGCAAAAAGTCCCTCAGAGCTTTTTGCCGGATAGGGAATATAATCCGTTATCTGCTCGATAGCGAGAATAGGCTTTCCCGCCGTTACTCTTCCGACAAGCGGAACCATTGAGGAATCTCCCTCTTTTTCTATTTTAATAGCTCTTGAAAAGCCGGGATCTCTGCTTATATACCCCTCGTCCTCAAGATGATTGAGTATAGCGTGGACCGATGAAGTGGATCTTATCCCTGTTGCCCGGCATATTTCTCTGACGGTGGGCGGAAGACCTTCGCCCGATTTTTTTACGAGAAATTTATAGACTGCAAGCTGGTTTTCTGAGAGCGGAGTTTTCTGTTCTTTCAACTCTTTTTCCTCCCGAACATTTATTCAATGTAATTATAACATCACATATTCCATCTTTCAAGTCATTTTCCCGATTTAGTAAAAATTTCTTTAATGCCGAGCAATATGAGAAATCCGCCGAAAAGCTTACCCATAAGCTCGCCGCCGGCTAATTTTAAAAACAGCATGCCTACAAGCGCCCCTGCAATGCCCCCTGCGGCATAGGCTAAAGTAATTTTCCATTTTATCTTCTTTTTTACGGCATAGATTAGTACCGCCAGCGCTCCGATAGGAATAAAAAACAAAAGATTTATTCCCTGGGCCGTCAGCTGGGAGGTGTCCGTGAACACGGCGAGATAAATTATCAGCACCGCGCCGCCGCCTAATCCCATTCCTCCGATAATTCCCGATAAAAGCCCTGCTAAAAGGGCGGCGATATTCATTTAAGGAGCAGGCGAATGCCTGCGTAGATCATAAATCCGCCGAATATCTTTTTTAAAATGCTCGGAGATATTTTTTTCATAATACCCGTCGCGATAAGGGAGCCTAAAAGTCCCGTAGGGATAAACACAAGACTTTCCGACAGCTTTACATACCCAGAAACAAGATAAAGCACGGCGCTAAGCACGGTTATTGGCAAGATAACCGCTATTGCATTTGCGTGAGCCTGCTTTTGATCCATTCCGCTCTTTTTAAGAAGCGGCACCGCGATCATTCCGCCTCCTGCGCCGAAACAGCCGTTTACAACGCCGATAAGCGTGCCTAAAGCGGCATTTTTAAAAAAAGTTTTTGTTTTTCTTTTCATATTCCTCACCTGTTTTATCTTTTCTTAAAAATTTTAAAATACACTTATAAAAATAAATTTAAAGAAAATCAAAAAAACTCTTCTTTTTTTAAACGGGTTTTGGTATAATAGTAAATAATAGCAATTTTTCGGGAGATAGAATAAAAGTGTTTATTAATCTTTGCGGTCTTGAAATTGAATACTGCGTGCAGGGCGAGGGAGATATCCCCGTTATTCTTCTTCACGGCTGGGGGTCAAGCTTTGAAGTTTACAGCGGAATTATCCGCGCTTTAAGCGACAGGTGCAGATTTTATGCGCTTAATTTCCCCGGCTGCGGAAATTCGCAGATTATGCTTAGCCCCTGGACTCTTGACGATTACTGCGGCCTTGTAAAAGAATTTGCAAAAGCATTTAATATCAAATCTCCCGTTATTATAGGCCATTCGCACGGCGGCCGCACGGCTTTAAAGCTTGCCGCCGAAAAAATAATAGAACCCTCTAAGCTTGTTTTGCTGGACTCTGCGGGAATAATCCCCAAAAAAAGCTTTAAGCAGAAGTTTCGCGCTAAAAGCTTTAAAGCGATAAAAAAGGTATTATTGTCGCCTCCGTTTAAAAACCGCTCAAAGGCTCTGCTCGATAAAGCGAGAGCTCATTACGGCTCGGCTGATTATAACGCGGCAAAGCCCGTGTTAAGGCAAACAATGGTATCGCTTGTAAACACCGACCTTACCGATATTATCCCGAAGATCGACTGCCCCACTTTACTTATTTGGGGGGAAAACGATACGGACGCTCCGCTTTACTGCGGAAAAAAGATAGAATCTCTCATTAAAGACAGCGGTCTTTGCGTTATAAAAAACACGGGTCACTTTTCGTTTTGCGAAAAGCCGTATGAAGCGGCGGCAATACTGAGAAGCTTTATAAAATAAACTGCGGAGAAGTATTTATGAAATATTATCAAGAACTTTTTATTATCATCTCTATGTTCTGCGGAATTATATCGGCGTTTTTCTCACTTGTGCGCCAGTATCAGATGTTTCAGCAGAATTCTTATTTCCCCTCGAGATATTTTAAATGGCTGAAATCCTCCTATTCGGTAGACGCGGCGGCGAGCGCGGTCGTATTCTGTATATCTTCCGTGCTTTATTCCTGCGGATATTATATTTTCCAGGCCATAGTTTTAGCGCTGCTTTTAGGCTGGAGAATAGCTAACTGCATTTCGGTTTACAGAAGTTCGGTCAAAAAAATCGTTTTCACTTCGAGAATTATCCGCCTTTTTATTTCTACGCTGATAATCGAGAGTGTGCCGGCTGTAATTTATATGTCGCAGTTCGGCAGAAGCATAACCGTGGGATATGAAAATTTCTGCAGTATAATGCTGATAGTTTCAATACTTATTTCAACCCTCTCCCCGATACTCGTGTTTTTATCCTGGGGACTTAGCTATCCTTTAGAAAAAATAATTTCAAATTGGTTTATTTACGACGCAAGGCAGAAGCTTGAAAACAGCCCCGAGCTTAAAGTTATAGGTATCACGGGAAGCTACGGAAAAACCACCACAAAATTCATTTTAACAAGGATGTTAAGCGAAAAGTATAATACCGTATGCACTCCGCAGAGCTTTAACACAACTATGGGCGTTGTAAGAACAATAAGAGAAAAGCTCACTCCGGCAACGGAAATTTTCGTCTGCGAAATGGGCGCTAAAAAGCCTAACGATATAAAAGAGATCTGCGATATTGTAAATCCGGATTTCGGAATTATCACAGCCGTCGGAGAACAGCACCTTGAAACCTTTAAAACTATAGATAATGTTTATAAAACGAAGTTTGAGCTTGCCGACGCGGTGATAAAAAATAAAGGCGTTTGCCTTTTAAATCACGACAGCGAAAAAATTGCCGAAAAAACTCAAAGCGGCGATAACTTCGTGTTTTACGGCACAAACACCGATTACCGCGCCGAAAATATAACCTATTCCAAAAAAGGCTCCGAATTTGACCTTATTTTAGGCTCAAAATCAATAAGAGTTTCAACTATGCTTTTAGGCAAACACTCTGTAAGCGATATAATCGCCGCGGCGGCTATGGCGGATATGCTCGGAGTGGAAATTAACGATATTGCTTTTGCGATATCCTCTTTAAAGCCCACGGAGCACCGCCTCGAATTAAAGCAGTTCAGCAACGGCTCGCTTATTATCGACGACGCTTATAATTCAAACCCCGAGGGCTGTATCGAAGCGGTCGCAGTGCTCTCCTGCTTTAAGGGAATGAAAAAGACGATTATCACTCCCGGACTTATAGAGCTCGGCGAAAAGGAGCATACATATAATTATAATTTGGGTCTTGCCTGCGCTAAGGTGTGCGACACGATAATACTTGTCGGCAGCCGCTACAGCGCTCCCATAAAAGAGGCTGTGCTTTCCACCGAATTCGATACCGAAAGCCTTTACTGCACAAACAGCTTTGCAGAGGCCCTTGAAATATTCGGTCCTACGGCGGATGAAAACAGCGTTTGCCTTTTAGAAAACGATCTTCCGGATAATTATCTTTCCGAATCAAAAAGTAAACATTAAAGAGGTTATTATAATGAAAACTAATATCGCAGTATTTTTCGGGTGCCGCTCGGTAGAGCACGAGGTTTCTATCATTTCGGCGGTACAGGCTATGAATTCTATCGATAAAACAAAGTACGAAGTTATTCCCGTATATGTTTCTAAGGAAAGCGAGATGTTTTCTTCACCTCTGCTTTTCGATATCGATAACTATAAGCAGGACCTTAAAAAGCTCACCGAAAAATGCGATAAAGTAACGTTCGTAAGGTCAGAAAATAAGGTGTTTATGAAAACCCTTTCAAGCGGTCTATTCAAAAAGCCTAAAGAGATCCCTGTTGACCTCGCTTTCCCCATAGTTCACGGAACAAACTGTGAAGACGGAACAATGGCGGGATATTTCGAATTTTTAGATCTTCCCTATATCAGCTGCGATATCGTTTCGGCGGCTGTGGGAATGGATAAAGCCGTATTTAAAAGCGTTCTTAAATCGGCAGGTCTTCCTGTGCTTGACTGTGTAGTTTTCAGATCGCGGGAGTATGCGGCAAATAAGCAGAGCATACTCGATAAATTAAGCGAAAACATAGGATTTCCTATGATAATAAAGCCCGCAAACTTAGGATCGAGCGTGGGTATAACAAAGGTAACTTCCTTTTCCGAGCTTGACAGTGCAATTATGCTTGCCTGCTCTTTTGCAGAAAAAATCCTTGCAGAAAGAGCCGTAACCGATTTAAGAGAGATAAACTGCTCTGTTTTAGGCGACGCGGACAGCTGCATTTCAAGTGTTTGCGAAGAGCCTTTTATGCACGACGAGATACTTTCCTATGCCGATAAATACGAGGGTTCTTCAAAATCCAAAGGTATGGCGTCGCTCGGAAGAAAGATACCCGCCGATATAAGTGAAGAGCTTTCTGATAATATAAAAGCAGTTTCGGAAGAGATTATGAAAGTAACAGGATCAAGCGGAGTTGTTAGAATAGACTATCTTCTCGACACTAAAACAGGCGAATTTTTCGCTAACGAAATAAACACTATCCCCGGCTCTCTTGCATTTTATCTCTGGGAAGCGACGGGAATAAGCTATACCGAGCTTATCGACAGGCTGGTATCAATAGCGTTCAAGCGCCACAGAAACCGCGAAAACCTCACTTTCGGAATTAAAACCAATATTCTTTCAGGCGTAGGCTTCGGCTCTAAAGGTTCAAAAGGATCGAAATTTTAATGACGGATCTATTAATAAAACTGTTTGTAAAGCAAGGCAAAAACAGCAATAAAAAAGCTTTAAGAAAGCTGTACGGAACGCTCGGATCTTATGTCGGCATTTTCTGCAACTTCTTTTTAGGCTTTTTAAAAATTCTTATCGGTATCATAACCTCAAGTATCTCCGTTACGGCGGACGGTCTTAATAATATGTCCGATATAGGATCTTCTGTGATAACGCTTATCGGTTTCAGACTTTCCGATAAGCCTGCCGACCGCGAGCACCCTTTCGGCCACGGAAGAATGGAATATGTTTCGGCATTCACCGTATCACTTATTATTTTAACGGTCGGCGCGGAGCTGCTTATTTCCTCGGTAAAAAAGCTGTTTTCGGGAAATCTGCCCGATAATAAGCCGTGGTATCTTTTCGCGATACTCGTTTTTTCGATACTTTTAAAACTCTGGCTTTCGTTTTTTAACAGGAAATTAAGCAAAAAAATAGATTCTTCCGCTCTGCTTGCCGCCGCCAAAGACAGCGAGAGCGACTGCATATCCACACTCGCCGTGTTGATTTCCGCGGTCATCGTAAGATTTATAAAAGTTCCTTTCGATCTCGACAGCTTAATGGCGGCGCTTGTTTCGCTCTTTATAATTAAATCCGGTATTTCCTCCGCAAAAGGCGTACTTGATGAAATTCTCGGAAAACCGCCCGAGGAAGAAACGGTTAAAGAGCTTGAATGCGAAATAATGAAGTTCGACGGATTTTTGGGAGTCCACGATCTGCTCATTCACGATTACGGTCCGGGAAGAAAGTTTGCCTCCGTTCACGTTGAAGTGCCGCAGGAGGCGGATATAGTTTCAACTCACGAAAAAATAGACCTTTGCGAAAGGCTCGTCACAGAAAAAACAGGAATAAGCCTTGTTATACATATGGATCCCGTCGATACTAACGATGAAAATGTCAAAAGAGCAAAATCACAGCTGATAAAAGTAATTCATTCTATCGATAAAAGGCTCGATCTTCACGATTTTCGAATGACTCCCTCTTCAAAGCTGCGCACAAATCTTATTTTTGATGTGGTAGTTCCCCAGGATTTTGAAATGAGTAAAAAAGAGCTGATAAGCACGATAAACGCAGGAGCAAAAGCATGCGATCCCTCTTTCCACTGCATTGTTACTTTAGACCGTGATTTCACAGGCAAATTATAAAAATAATCCGGTTTAAGATTTTTACTTAATTTTATTAAATAAAATTACAAATAGGCTTTAAATTTGCCGAATTTTTCAAAATAAAATAAAATTTAGTTGACTAAACTTGAATTTTTTATTATAATAAATCAGTAAAATTTAAATTATATTTTTTTGAAAGGATCGTTTTTTATGAAAAAGTTTATTGCTCTTTTAATGAGCGTGCTTATGCTCTCAGCTGTTTTCGCAGGCTGCGGAGAAAAGAAAGAAGACGGTAAGAAAGACAGCAAATCATCCAAAGTTTGGGTTATCGCAACAGATACAGCCTTCAACCCCTTTGAGTATACCGACGCTTCGGGTAACTTCGTAGGAATAGACGTTGATATCCTTGCGGCTATCGCAAAGGATCAAAAATTTGAATATAAGCTCAATTCCCTCGGTTGGGACGCTTCCATCGCCGCTTGCCAGGCAGGCCAGGCTGACGCTATGATAGCAGGTGCTTCGATCAACGAGAAAAGAAAGAACGAAGGCTGGATATTCTCTGACGGTTATTACACCGCTACTCAGTGCATGACAGTTGCTAAAGATTCCGATATCAAATCTTTTGACGATATCAAGGGTAAGACCGTAGCTGTTAAAACGGGTACTATGGGTGCAACTTATGCTGAAAGCCTTAAAGATAAATACGGATTCAAAATCACCTATCTTGAGGACTCCCCGACAGTTTATCAGACCGTTATCGGCGGCCAGGCTGTAGCTCTCTTTGAAGATACCCCTGTTATGAAGGCTTCTATCAAGGGCGGCAATCTTGCGCTTAAAGTCATTGAGAGCTCTGAAAACGAGGGCGCTCCTTACGGTCTTGCAATATTCAACAAAGATAATCAGGAATTCCTTGATCTCTTTAATGCAGGTCTTAAAAACATTAAGGCAAGCGGCGAATATGATAAAATAATCGAGAAATATCTCGGCTGATATTATTTTCACTTTTAGTTAAAATATAGTTGCGGAGCACCGTAGACATAAGCGGTGTTCCGCTTTTGTCACGAAAGGAGGAACCGTTCCGATGTGGAGTATTATTACCGATTACGGCCATTTGCTTCTGCAGGCTATGGGCAAAACTTTGCTGCTTGCCCTTTGCGGTCTGTTTTTCGCCTGCATATTAGGTCTTTTCTTCGGAATTTTAAGCGTTCTGAAAAGCAAGGTAAGCAGAGCAATCGCTACCGTATTCGTTGATGTTATACGAGGCGTCCCGATGATAGTCCTCGCTTTCTTCATTTATTTCGGTATCCCTTATTTTTTCAAAAATTATCTGAATTCGCCTATCACTCTTTCGGGTCTTCAGGCCGGTACGATAGCGCTCGCGCTTAACTGCGGTGCCTATATGGCTGAGATCATAAGAGCGGGTATCCAATCTGTAGATAAAGGTCAGATGGAGGCGGCGAGAAGTCTTGGTCTTCCTTATTCAAAGGCTATGAGCAAGGTCGTTATGCCGCAGGCTATCAAAACTATGATACCCAGTATTATCAACCAGTTTATTATCACTCTTAAGGATACCTCTATTCTTTCGGTTATAGGTTTCCCGGAACTTGTAAATTCCGCTAAAAATATAATTTCGATAACTTTCAAGTCTTTCCAGACATGGCTTATCGTCGGAATTATGTACTTTATAATCATTGAGATCCTTTCAAAGATTGCGAAAAAGCTTGAAAGGAGGCTTAACCGTGGCCGTTAATAAAGAAAATGTTAAAATTCACGTCGAGTCACTTAAAAAATATTTTGATAAATTAAGCGTTCTTGAAGATATATCCACGGATATTTATGAGGGAGAAGTCGTCGTTATTATCGGACCCTCGGGAAGCGGCAAGTCCACATTCTTACGCTGTATGAACAGACTTGAAGATATTACCGACGGCACTATTATTGTCGACGGTTATAATATCTCCGATAAAAAGGTTGATATAAATAAGGTAAGAGAAAATATCGGAATGGTTTTTCAGCACTTCAATCTCTTTAAGAATCTTTCCGTTATCGATAACCTTATGCTTGCCCCCGTTCAGCTTAAAAAGAAAACTAAGGATGAAGCAAGAGAGCTTGCTTTAAATATGCTTAAAAAGGTCGGCCTTGAAGATAAGGCAGATGTTTTCCCGTCAAAGCTTTCGGGCGGTCAGAAACAGCGCGTAGCCATTGCCCGCGCACTTTGTATGAACCCCGATATTATGCTGTTTGATGAGCCCACAAGCGCGCTTGATCCCGAAATGGTCGGAGAAGTGCTGAATGTTATGAAACAGCTCGCAGCCGACGGAATGACTATGGTAATCGTAACCCACGAAATTGGTTTTGCCAAAGAGGTTGCGGACAGGGTAATATTTATGGACGGCGGATTTATAGTTGAAGAAGGAACTCCCGATGAGGTTATAAACCACCCCAAAGCACAAAGGACTATTGATTTCCTGAATAAAGTTTTATAAAATTTAAAGGCTCCCGGAATTCCGGGAGCCTTGGTCTTTATCAAAACTTTAAAGCTGACTAATAAAAAATCAGCCGCAGATACACACTGCGGCTGATTTTATTTTTTAATCGATTTATATATATTAAATTTTCCGGTACTATAAATTATTTGTACATCGGACCCACCTATTTCTTTTATTTGATTTGATGCTTAAATCTTAAAGTTAACACTCAAATCACCTTTGGGTTCAAATTGATTTTTTAAATCCGGGCTTAATTACCCATGGGACTCAATCCTTTCTGAAATTACGAAACAAACTTAACTGTCCTTTGGACTCACCTCTTTCTTTTTTCTGACTTTATTATAATGCATAATGCATTATTTGTCAAGTGTTTTTTAAAAACTTTTGTATAAATTAATTAAAAAGCTTAAATTTCCTGCTTTTTTATCTTAACTGTTGACTAATATAAAAATTTGGATTAAAATATAGTAAAACAAAAAAGGAGAAAATTATGAGTGAAAATATAAATAACGAAGCGTATGATCCCGATCTTATCACTTTATCAGATGATGAGGGAAAGGAATACACATTCGAGGTTTTAGACGCCATAGAAACAGATGAAAGCAGATATCTTGCTCTATTGCCCACTTATGAAGATCCGAAAAAAATGCTTGAGGATTCGGGCGAACTCGTTATCGTTAAGGTGGAAGAGGAAAACGGCGAGGAATACTATTGCGAGATTGAAGACGACGATGAATATGAAACTATCGCCGACGCTTTTGTAGACAGACTCGAAGATTTTTTTGAAATCGACGAAAAATAACATATAATATAATATCCTGCCCTGTTCGCGAATCGATGCTGTTATAACCCTACAAGCTTTATTAAAGGAGTCAGGTTTCGGGCGGCGGGCCTGCAGACCTCCCGCGGCGGTGCCGAGTTCGGAAGAAGGGAGCGCGAAACCGTTCGACAGACATCCACCTGGATTAATTTCAGGTTATTAAAAGCCGTTACGGCAGGGCGGGATCTTTTAAAAGGAGAAAACTTTATGAAAAAATCCGTTAAAATCACCATTATTATAATTGCCGTTGTCGCCGTTTTGGCGCTTATCATCGGCGGCGCTTACAACAGCCTTTATTCACAAAGAGAATCGGTTGAAAATGCGAGATCCGATATCTCAACGCAGATCCAGCGCAGAGCCGACCTTATTCCTAATTTCGTTAATTCCGTAAAAGGTTACACAAAATACGAGGGCGATACCTATAAAGCCGTAACAGAGGCTAGAGCTTCGGTAGGAAACGCAAAAACCACAAAAGAGCAGCAAGACGCCAACAACGAACTCAACCGCGCTATAGACGTGTGGGTAAACGCAGTGACCGAAAATTATCCGGAGCTTAAAGCGGACAGTCAGTTTACAGCTCTTCAGGATGAGCTTGCAGGCACTGAGAGCAGAATTGCCACTGCAAGAAAAGACTTTAACAAAACAGTCAAGGAATACAACACTTCTGTCGGAAAATTTCCTAAAAATATAATCGCTTCTATGTTCGGATTTGAAAAAGAGGCTTATTTTGAGGGTACTGCCGATTCTTCATCAGTTCCGCAGGTAAGCTTTGATTAATTATGAAGAAAAATTTTAAAAAATTCTCGGGGCTGTTAGCTCTGCTCCTTGTTATTCAGGTGCTTTTCTGCTCCTGCTCGGAATCTCAAAAATATCCTGTCGCCACAAAGGAATTCTTTGTAAACGATTTTGCAAATGTTTTATCCGATTCCACCAAAAGCGAAATAATGTCCCGTTCGGCGGCGCTTTCGGAAAACGAAGAGGTTAAAGCGCAGGCGGTGGTCGTTACCGTTAAAGACACGGGCGACGAGGAGATATCCGATTATGCGCTTAATCTCGGAAGAGAGTGGGGAGTCGGAGACAGCGAAAAGAATAACGGCGTGCTGATAGTCCTCGCTACAGAGCAAAGAGAATCTCAAATTTCCGTGGGTTACGGACTTGAGGGCGCTATTCCCGACAGCAAAGCCGGAAGAATCATAGATACTTACGGAATTCCATACTTTAAAAAAGACGATTTTGATAAAGGCATTCTCGAAATTTACCGCTCGGTTATAAACGAGATATGTATTGAATACGGACTTGAGTATGACGAAAGCTACACGCCTATCGATATGCTTGAATCCTCTGATTCCGACGATGAAACATCTTATTCCAAAATAGTGCTTTCATGGGTAGCCTTAATTGCGGTTGTTGCGATAATAGTGCTGATATTCGGAAAAAATTCGATAATATTCTTCGGCGGCGGACCGCGCGGAGGCTTTTTCGGAGGCTTCGGCGGTGGTTCGGGCTTCGGCAAAGGCTCCGGCGGGTTTTCGGGTGGATTTTCCGGCGGAGGAGGCTCTTTCGGAGGCGGAGGAGCAGGCAGAAGATTTTAGTTTAAAAAAAATTGTAAAAAAGTGTTGACAAATATAATACCTTATGATATAATCTTTTTGTTGTCCGATCAGGGCAACAAAATAGTTGGTGTTGATTGCGGTGAGGGTCCACCTGTTCCCATTCCGAACACAGAAGTTAAGCTCACTTGCGCTGAAGATACTTGGCGGGCAGCTGCCCGGGAAAATAAGTAGATGCCAACATTTT
>ERZ779922.606-NODE-606-length-30021-cov-6.384169_pt1 | contig 30021 bp, 32 predicted proteins | sample MGYA00511544_ERZ779922 | MGnify/ENA primary metagenome ERZ779922 (study PRJEB29588, sample SAMEA2154516) | human gut metagenome | biome: human gut; feature: human-associated habitat; material: faeces | place: Denmark | collected 2008/2010 ... | reverse complement strand
CTGCCACTGGAACTGCCGAAATAAACAATAAGTTGAGCGCATCGAGAGCCGATTATATTGCCACGGAGTTGCGCAGGCGCGGAGTGACTGTTGAAAATATGACAAAGGTCTGTCAAGGAGGTATTTCCAATTATGTACCTACTGAAGCTAACAGACATACCAAAGTCATACTATATATGAAATAGGAAAGTGTAAGATTCTTTTTGTTCAAATTGATTAGTTAAATGTCAATTCTTTTGAAGGGAGAGCCTGTCCGTGATGGATCGGCTCTCTTGTTTTTGATATAGTACAAATTTATCGCCCCTTATACAAAGGCTGTGCTTTACAAATCATGAACTCCTCCGGCTCATCTTGCCGGCTCTATTTTCCTTTGCAAAGGTACTGCGGTGAGGGAATGCCAAGTACCGCTATGCAGGTCGTTCCGCTAATGGCTTGGTGGACTTGACGACAACTTTCCTCAATTTCCACCAAGTGTTAATTGGGTATTTCATCAACTCCTCTGCCATTTACTTGTCTTATCCCTCTGTTTCCACAGTCTCTTGGTTGCACGTAAAATTCAGATCCCGACAAGAAAGCCGATAAAGGCTTCAAAATAAGGGAGAAGAAAAAATCAAAATAAAAAGATTATGGTAAATATGGAAACAAATTCAGATGAGAGAAAGATGATAGACAGAGTTTTACATCGTGATATGGTATTCAGGTACCAATTATTAGGTCGTTTACAAACTGATTGCGAATACTACCTTAATTACGGCAATCGGAATATCAAACGCTTGTGGGCAGGCAATGTAAATCTGCAAATTAAACTGATGGTTGAACTTTATAATAGTTTCAAGGAAGACGAAAAACCTCAATGGCTTACAATGGATGAAATTATTGCATACGGAAAAGCAATGGCAGAGGCAGAATAAAATTGATGTATTAACGGACTGAGCCGGTATTTGGCTTCAATCCGTTATCATCGTTTCCTTCTTTGATGGCAATGCCTTTGATAGTCCGTTTAAGTATAACCTAAATGGGACCTAATATCCTTTTTTATCCGGAGGATAATTATCGTTACCTTTTTAATAGTCTGCTTCTGACTTTTATATTTATTGAGAATTATGAACTTTCCCCGGCTCATCTTGTCGGCTCTATTTTCCTCTGCAAAGGTACTGCGGCGAGGGAACGCCAAGTACCGCTATGCAGGTTGCTCCGCTAATGGCTTGGTGGACTTGACAACAACTTTCCGCAATTTCCGGCAGGCGTAAATTGGTTATTTCATCAACTCCTCTGCCATTTACTTGTCTTATCCCTCTGTTTCCACAGTCTCTTGGTTGCACGTAAAATTCAGATCCCGACAAGAAAGCCGATAAAGGCTTCAAAATGAGGGAAAAGAAAAAAGATAAAAGTTCAACGATTAAAACAGACAGATTATGCACAGCAAGATTTTTCAAATCACGGAAACAAGGGTTGACAGGGACAACTACTTGAACGAGGACACCCTTGAACAAGGGGACGGACACTATTACGACTATTGTTCGGAGATAGACGAGGAAGAACGCAAATTCCATATCGCCAATCTGATAGAAAAGTCATTGCCCAAAGGGATGTTCACTCTTGTGGGAGAAAACACAATCCGATACAATGGCGGTGCGGACAAGTGGAAAAAGGAATTTGTTACAGCCATCCAAGAAAAGGCACAAGCCGTTACCGTTGAAAACTGCATGATGTGGATTGGGGCAGTGTACCAGCTTGAAAAATTTCTCAAAAATCCGCTTGACCTCGGTTATCAGTTCTATATGGACGAGTATGGCGTTAATGGCTATGCCGAACAATCGTACTCGTTTTTACAGACGGTCAGCCAGTTTGAGCCGGGAAAATTGCTTTACATAGGCGGAGTTATTGACTATCATTTCTAAACGCTATGAGGACAAGACGAATGACAAAGGAACAAGGGAAGCGGTGCAATATCAGCCGATTTCCCAATTTCCACCACACAGGCAGTATTAAAGGAATGAAACGGATGTACTACGGAAACCAAGCACTTTTGGTAAGGTGCGGAGCGTACATATACAATGTTTCAAGTGAACCAAGTATCTATTATCAAGCAAAATAACAGACATTATGAAAGGAACAGAACATTTTAAGCAGGCAATTAAGGCATATTTGGACGAAAGAGCCAAGACCGATGAACTCTTTGCGGTGTCGTATGCCAAAGAGAACAAGAATTTGGACGATTGCGTGACATTCATACTCAACCAGGCAATGGCAATCTGTAAAGAGGGCGGTTGCGGTATGACCGATGACGAGGTTTATTCGCTTGGAGTACATTACTATGATGAAGATGATATAGAAGTGGGTAAGGCGGTCAACTGCGGAGTGATAGTCAACCATAGAGTAGAACTATCTCCCGAAGAACAAGCCGAAGCGAGGGAGAATGCACTCAAAGCCTACCAAAACGAGGAACTGCGTAAAATCCAACAGCGAAACAGCAAACCGAAGCCGACCCCGAAAGCGGTCAGACAAGAACCCGAACAACCGACATTATTTGATTTAGGACTATGAGAGCGAAAACGAGATTACAGCATAAGGTAGTAACCGCCAACGGACGGTTACTGCCACAGACAAAGAAGCAGGAGTTATGGGCATTCCGTCAATGTATCAGCCATTACGCATACCGTACAAAAAACGGAGGAACGACCTGTATGGATTGCGGTTATCAATGGAACGAGAGTAACAAAAAGGTGTGCCGTTGCCCACATTGCGGTGCAAGACTGGAGATACTGGACACCAAGTGCAGGACATTCAAGGACAAAGCGTATTATTCCACACTCGCCACACAAGACGGTTTACAGGTACAGCGTGTATTTCTTATGAACGCAAACTTCCGTAAAGGCAAGAAAGCGGAGTATTATTCTATGGAGATTGCACGCTATTGGGTGGATGATAACGGCAAGACGGAGATAACGGCATTGAAACGCACACTCGGACATTACGCAGATACTTTTGTTTTGGACGGCTGTCTGGAGTTACGGAGAGACAACTATGTGTATAGACGGATTGCCGATTGCAAGGTCTATCCATATTATTCTGCCACTCCAAAGTTAAGACGCAACGGATTGCAAGGCTCATTGGCTGACATTGAACCGACACGGCTTATCGAAGCCTTGTTGACAGACAGCAGAGCCGAAACGATGTTCAAGGCAGGCAGGAAAACTGATTTGAACTACTTCCTGCAACATTCAATGTACTTTGATTTGTATTGGAACACTTACAAGATAGTCTTACGCAATGGCTATCATATAGCAGATATTTCTCTTTGGATAGATTACATCCGCTTACTTGAAAGGTGTGGCAAGGACATTCACAATGCCCATTATGTCTGTCCATTAGACTTGAAAGCCGAACACGACCGCTACCAAGAACGGGCAAGGATTATCCAAGAACGGGAGGAGCGAGAGGAACAAAGGAAAAAGGCAAAGGAGAATGAGGAGCGTTTCAGAGAGTTGAAAAGCAGATTCTTCGGACTGTCATTCACGGACGGACTGATTGTAGTCAGCGTGTTGGAGAGCGTGGATGATTATTACAAGGAGGGGAACGCCCTGCATCATTGTGTCGGACAATGCGAATATTATCTCAAACCGCAGTCGTTGGTATTTTCTGCACGGATTGACAACCAGCGTGTTGAAACCATTGAATTGAGCCTTGAAACATTCAAGGTATTGCAGTCAAGAGGGCTTTGCAATAAGGCTACGGAATACCACGACCGAATTATCCGGCTTGTTCAGAAGAACGCCCGGCAAATCCGTAAGCGAATGACCGCTTAATCTGTTCTGTTCTTTCTTTTCGTCAGCCACTTGTTACGACACACATTGTAGCAGGTGGCTTTATGCGTGGCTACGGTAACTTGCTGATTACCGTAGCGATTTCTGTTATATAGGACTTAAATGCGCTTTTATAATGTACTGCATATATATCCTTTTGTATAATGTCGGCAACAAATAAAAACTATTGCCGAATTTATATCCTAAAACCTTTATAGGATAATCTCCCATTATAGTCATCGGAGGATTCTCCTTAGAGCCGGCCATCACGCCACACGGCATTGTTTTATCGTGCAAAGGTACTATGGAGGTAGAATGCCAAGTACCGCCTACGCTAACAATTCAGTGGACTTAACGACAGCTTTCCACGAATGTGCCATTAGTGGTATTTCATTAACTCCCTGTTTGTTTACTTGTCTTATCTCCCTTACACCATAGTCTTTAACGCACATAAAACATATCCTGGTGGCGAAGTTTGACAGCTTCAAGCAAAGGGAAAAGAAAAAAATGTTTAACATCAAAATTCTTTAGAAATGGAGTACAACAATCAATTATCGGAGAATGACAAACGCTTTGCGGACGAGTTCTCAAACTATGTGAACGGGAAAATGGCTTCACCCCGAAAAGTGGGCAAGGCATTGGCGGACGACCACCGCTATTTGGTAAACGGGAAAGCCAAACTGATGTTCTACTTTATGGAGCAGTTGGCGGAGAACTGGCACAAGGGAAGATATGACCAGCGTAACGAATGGGCGTGCCGTCTGGCAGCGGAAGCCATAGACCATTTGGCAGAGAACGACCTCTATCATTTGCCCGAAGAGTATTACGAAAACCATAAACAATAATGAGTATGCAAGCAATTCAAATCGCCATCCCAAGATGGAACATAACAGAGTTGAACGGTTACGAGCCGATAACCACCTTTTGGCAGGATTTCTCCATTGCCGATAAATTCGGAGACAAAGCCATAGCCGACACATACAGGCGAGCCAAGTCTGAATGGAAAGACAACTACAAGTATTGGACGGAACTTTGCCTTGTCCTCAATCACAAGATATGGCAGTGGCACGAGAGAGACAATCAAAGAGCCATTCTCTATGACAAACTGTGGAGGGAAGCGGATGCAATGACCGCTGAATGGTCGGACGAGGAACAGGAATATTATTTTGAGATAACGGATTAAATCAACCAGTGGGGAGATTGGAGAGGTCTCCTCACAAAAACAAAGAGTATGACTACCCAAGAACAGATACGGAAAGTAACGGACATTGCCCAAGAAAAAGGCTGGAGCATAAACGTTGAAGACGAAAACAAGACAAGCATACAATTTGAGTTTCAACGCTACACCAAATACGGGCAGGATTTCAATTTCAATGCCGATATGCAGGATGAAGACATCGACACGCTTATTGCCGGTATGAAGCGATATTACGAGGACTTTGACCCGGATTATGAAGCCTATTTATGGATTGGCGATGACGGACACGGCAGAAATGGCGCACCTTATCATATCAAGGATATTGTGTCGGATATGGAAGAAACCGAAGAACAGATATACGAGTTGCTGCAAGCACTTGAAGTTGAATTTATCTAATGGCTACAACTATGACTTTATCGGACAAATCATATTACAGAAGACTTTGCAGGAACATCCTTGCAGACCGCTTTAACTGGCGAAAATACTGCACACCGAACCTTTATTTTGGCAGGGAAATATGTGTTACACCGCTCCATTGTTCCTACGGACAAATCGGCTACACCATCAATTTCCCCTATACCAATGCACCGGAAGTGGAGTATGATTGGGAAATGAACAAACTTACGATTGATGATGAAAATTGGAATTTGGTATGTTAGACGAAATCAGACAAAACGGCAAAACAGTGTTGTCGGGAGAGGACGGGTTTTCAATACCCATGTTTTTCAACAACTTGTGCGGCAAAAACTTTTCAGGCGAGAAGTACCGGGATTATATCAGATACATAGCCTTCGGAGAAATGGGCTTCAAGCCCGGAGAAATCACACTCTACCGTAACGGAGTACAGGTAAGGACGGGTAAAATAAATATTGAAAAATAGGTACGGATATGGAAACGACAACTATTCATCCTGCGGAGAGCTATCTTCGCAACGAAACCAATCCTTCGTCTCTATATGTGAGGATTGCAGGAAAACGCAGACGCTTGTTCATCAATCGGGACAGGGGTATTATTGGCATTATCGCGCCCGGCAAAAGGACAAAAGGTTATGTTTTCACAGATTGGTCAAGCATCGAGCAGATATACTATCCCTCGCAAGAGCAGGAGGCGAATACGGACAGGAAACTCATTCTGAAATATCAGAAACTTGCCCGACTTGCCACACATACAAACGCTTGGCTTCGTGACATCGCAAATGCGGATTTGGATAAATCCCTTTACGAGAACCACATCACGACCGGAACACGCATTGACGGCAAGTGTATAGGGCTTGCCACTATCGAAAAATATTGTGGGACGGCATCTATGCAGCGTTTCAGAGAGGCGATGAAGAACAAAGAGAGTTTTTCCACTTGTCGCTTTGATTTTTGCGGTTATGACGGAACGCTTTGGTGTGAGCTACGGGACAATGGCGATATGTCGGCAGGCTTCAGCAAAGAATACCGGAATTGTGGCAACGGCTATTACTATCTGCTTATCAACGATGAATACGTGATAGGCTATGATATTGACTGACTATATAGCTACAACAATCCAACCGCAAAGAAAGAGACTAATTTGATTTGGAAAAGCGGGTAATATAGTCACCCCACACCTCCAATTTGACAATCAGCGGATGCGGCAAAGTGATAGTCTTGCCATAGAAAATGGCAGCCACCACCTTGCCACCGCACCGTTCTATCTCCTCCTTGTAGTCGGTCATACTTTGCCCGGTAGTCAGTACATCGTCAACAATAATAACATCTTTCCCTTTTATATCTCCTGTGATTCGGTAATTCCGTTCAAGTATTCGATTCTCATAACCTTTGGCTTCATGCAAACATTCACGAGGCTCGAACACATCAACATCGTATAATCCTGATGTCAGATCCGGACAATGGGTACAGACATACCAGTTCAAACGCTTGAATCGCTGGATATATTTGAACTCATCGCTACAAGGCATGAACATGATATGAAAATGGTGGTCATCCATTTGTAAGGCGTTCATGCAAGATTTGAAAAACTCAATGCCGTGTATTTTTCCCTCCTTGAACTCATAGACTGAATGGCAGAACGCCTGCTGATCATCGTTGAGAAACGGTTTGTACCGGGACGGATAATATTGCCCATAGAATACTACTTTTGTACCGTGCAATTTGAATGGTTTGAGTGGTGGCTGTTCTTTGAATAAATCCGGATGTAAACAACAGAACATACGACAAGCATCCCGATGACCGGCTCTTACCGCCAAACGGCATAAACGGTCACGTTCATCCTCCTTCTCGGTCTTTTGCGCAGCTAAAAACGCCGTTTCTCCGGCTTTCCGCCGCCAATATCCAACGATATACCATAGGATACTGATAACACCGAGCAGGATTACAAATACCAGCCTTTCGTTCATATTGACCGTGAATTATGTGGGGAATAGCCTTCGTGCTGTTTACAAAAAATCATACTTCCAACAGTTCACTCGTCTTTGCCCAATAATAGAAGGCTTCTGGTAGATTGCTTTTCAACTTGTTCAGTTTGTTGGTCAGCGAAGGTCGAATAACCAAATCCTTGATGTCAACCGGATTGTTTGAATAGCGTTCCACTTCTGTGACTCCCTTTTCAATCAGCGTGGCTAAATAAGCCGCCCGTGCCGCATCAATAATAGCATTGTCTATCAGATACCGTTGTTTGTACATAAATGACTTTACACGGATGATTCCGTCTTGTATCAAGTTGAAATCACCTTCTCCGGATTTACCTCGTGTGGAGATACAGAGTGCCGTCTGACGGATGTCGTTGAAGACCTGTCCGATATCCGTTCCCAAAGACCGGTACGAGAGTTCGACTACCGCAATCTTGCGGAAAGCCTCTGCGGTAATCTGCAATCCTGAAACATTTTCAAACAACCGCCCCACGTCATAAAGTTGCTTGGCTATCTCCATCGAACAGGACCTGCCGTTCTTGTAATAAGGTATTCCGGTAGTGTTGGGAGCGAAAGCTGTCAGTTTATCCCCTAAAATATCTTCTGCGGACGGAACAGTCACCATTAACGGTTCTCCCTCCAGCCGTATGAACGGGCAATCAATGGCTATTTGCCGGGTTTGGAAATAATGAATCTCCTCGTACAATACGTCCAGCAGGATATAGGATTGGGCGTCCGTGTCGTTCCGGTAAGCTATCTGATAGAAAAACTTGGAATGGCTTTTAGGTATGTCCGCGTCGTCCCTTTGCTTGCGCTCCACGAGTTCCAGATTGATAAAGCCAAAATCGGCAAACGATTTCAGATAGTCCTCTATATTGGTTCCGGGAGGACAGATGACATCAATGTCGATTGATAGACGATGGGCAGATTTCCCAAGAATGAGCATAAGTGCCGTGCCACCCTTTTATGTGCAGTAAAAGATTATGTGTAGTCATTTGATATAAACAGTTACTCCTCATTAACTTATCGCATCCATAGTCCATTTTTACTATACATAATTTTTTCTACATTATGCGGGATAGACAACTCAAATGATGTAGAATATGTATCAACAACAAATCACCGGGAAGGAAGTTTTGGAAAAACTTGCTTCCTATCTCAAAGACGAGGTGAAGTTTACTACTACCACCTTACGAAAGCATCGAAAGAACTGGGAATCAGTAATTAAGTTCGCTCAGGAGCGAAATATTGTGCTCGACTTATCTGATGCTGATAGTTTGCAACGTTTTGCTTATAGACTTGCACTTGACGGAAAAGAACTCCTCGAGAGCAATCATAGTTTGCCATATTCCTTTCAGTTTATCCAGGAGTATGTCAAGTATGGCGAAATCTATAGTACAATATCCACGACCAAACTGACTGGTCCTATAAGCGATGAGATTATCGGTTACCTATCCATCAAAAAGAGGGAGCACTTAAGAGTCGCCACTTACCGCGAATATGAACTCCAGTTATCTCGTTTTCTGTGCTTTCTGCATGGCCAAGAGATAGAAAAGGTGACTGATATTACCGCGGGTATCGTACAACTATACATCATGGGACTCAAGCCGGAGCATAAGAGTAACGCGTACATAGCTATCTTGATGGTCAAGCGTTTCCTTCACTGGCTATACGAGAATCACCTTATACAACAAAACATTGCTATTCGAATCCCGAGCGCAAAGATTGTCAATCAACCTAATCTGCCGTCGGTATACTCAAAGGAAGAAGTATCCCGTCTTCTTGCCAGCGTGGATCGGGGTAATGCCACCGGGAAGCGTGATTACCTTGTACTTGTGCTTGCTTCATATCTGGGAATGAGAAGCTCGGACATCTGTAATCTTCGGTTTGAGAATATAGACTGGGAATCCAGCTGTATCAATATAGTCCAAATAAAGACGGATCAGCCACTGACGTTACCGTTACTTCCAGAAGTCGGCAATGCAATCATTGATTACCTCAAACACGGGCGTCCTCAATCAGACGATACACATGTGTTATTGAATATCAGTTCGCCCTTCTCCCCAATGCAAACATCAATGATTTATCAAGTTGTTACTCAAGCCTTTAGGTGTGCAGGGATTGATATCTCAAATCGCCGACATGGCGCGCACTCTTTGCGCCACTCTCTGGCGAGCAGAATGCTTGAGGGCCAGACCGCCATGCCGATAATATCGGAGGCTCTTGGGCATACGGAAACAAACTCCACAATGTACTATCTCAGAGTGGATATCACATCGCTCAAGTCTTGTCAGATGGAGACAATACCAGTTAGTGAGCAGTTCTATCTTCAGTTTGTATAATCTCATGTCACGTATATTATCCAGCGTATTCAAAAAGCATATTGAAAGCTTCCTTGCCCTTAAGCGGCAATGCGGTTATGGCTATATTGCCGAAGAAAAAATACTCCACGACTTTGATAGAACCGCAGAAGCAAAGGGAATCCAAAAACCAGTTATCAGTAAAGAGTTAGCCCTGGAGTTAAGCAGGATACGTCCTAATGAAGCGAAGGCTACGCGGTACAAGAGATGTATCACAATTAATCAGTTCTCAATATACTTGAGCCAGAATGGATTGGAATCTGCCAAATGCTTTGCGCCCAAACCCAAAAAGACGTTTGTTCCATACATCTATACGAGAGAGGAAACGGAACGAATCCTTCATATCGCAGATAACCGTGTTTGCGACAGAATAACGAGAGACTCCCTATGCTTCGTTATGCCGGCTCTCATCCGCTTCCTGTTATGTACCGGTGTCCGCATAGGAGAGGCCTTACAAATTGAGGATAAGGATATGGACCTTGTCAACAATGTGTTTATTCTACGTGACACGAAAAACGGAAAAGAGAGGTTATTGCCGATTACGCAATCGCTGTCAGATGTACTGGCACAGTACAAGCAGTATCGGCAACGCATCAATCCGAGCAGTCTCTCCCACCTGTTTTTCCTCACGTATAGAGGTTTGCCCTGTAAATCAGAAAACATCTATAAGCTCTTCCGCAAGTTCATGGCCGAAGCGGGAATACCTTTTCGCGGGGATCACTACGGACCGCGAATCCATGACCTTCGCCATACGTTCGCCGTCCGCTCGCTTAAGCAGATGGTGGACAATGGAATGGATATCTATTGCACGCTACCTATCCTCTCGACCTACCTTGGGCATCAATCCCTTGAAGCGACAAACCACTATGTCCGCATATGTACTGAGATGTATCCGGATCTGGTTCATAGCATGGAGGGAATCTTCAACAATGTCTTTCCGCATCTAAACCATGACTTCCATGAAGACGACTGACTTTGCAAAATATATGACGGACTTTCTTTCGCTGTATCTCGTCAATGAAAAAGGCGTAAGTCCAAATACAATCAAAGGATATCGGGACACATTCGTCCAACTCATTGACTATGCTTCTTCCGTCAAAGGAATCAAATTGGAAAAATTGACGTTGTCCGCTCTGAATAAGGGCCTTGTAACGGACTTCTTGGATTGGCTGCAAAAAGAAAAACACTGTAGCACATCCACCAGAAATGCTCGGCTTGCCGCCATTCACTCCTACATCAAGTACGTACAGTATCATCATCCAGACAATCTTTATGAGTTCCAGCGAATACTCTCTATCAAGAGCAAGAAGCATGAGAAAGGACATCTCAACTATCTTGGGATTGAAGCCGTCAGGCTCTTGTTGTCAATGCCTGATACCTCTACAAAGAAGGGACGAAGGGATCTTGCTCTTCTGTCCCTGATGTACGATACGGGGTGCCGTGTGCAGGAAATGGCTGACCTGCGGGTGCAGGATGTGCATCTATCGGAACCTTACTTTGTTACAGTACTCGGAAAAGGAAGTAAAATACGACAAGTCCCGCTCCTTCCAGAGCAGATGGAAATTCTATTAATCTATATCAAAGAAAATCGTCTGGACAGAACAGAATGCCGTCCATATCCTCTTTTCTGCAATAATCGCCATGAGAGACTGACGCGGGGTGGAATCACGCATATCCTCAAAAAGTATGTATCAATGGCAAGAAGACAAAACCCCGAAATAATCCCGGACAAGATTTGTTGCCATTCCATCAGGCACTCAAAGGCCATGCATCTGCTTCAAGCCGGCGTTAATCTCATATACATCCGTGATATCCTGGGGCATGTATCCATCCAAACCACCGAGATATATGCCCGAGCCGACTCAAAACAAAAGCGAGAGGCCATCGAAAAGGCTTATAAGAATGTGAATCCAGAAGTGGAACCCATATGGGAGAAAGACAGAGACTTGCTTTCCTGGCTAAAATCCTTCTAACGTTATGTGTAGTAATCGCAAACCGACGATTGGCTCAGTTCTTATGAATCAAATTGTTGCCAGTGGTTACTACACATAATCTTTTACTGCACATAAAAGGGATTATGTATAGCTACACATAATCCTTTGAAGACGAGAGGACATCCGGCTTTAACCAACATTTCAAGCAGGGACAAGGCACGGATTACTTTCTCTATGAGGTTCTTGTCATTGTAGTGCAGTTCGGATGCAACCTGTTCAATCCATTCTGTCGTAAAACACTCTTTCTTTATCATTGTATGTTCAAGTTTTCTAAAATTGACGATAATTCTTTCTTCACTTTACGCCTATCGGCATACCTGAAAAGCCTGTTCCTGTTGATTGTGTACAGGTTAAAGGCGTTTTCTATGATACGGTCACTCTCACTGCCTTGCAGGTAGAAAAAGTCCGTATCTCTCAATATATCCACTAACAGTTTTTCCAACGTGGGCATAGGCACGCCGGATACTTCTTGCAAGGGAGCTTCCGAAACAAGATTTTTTACGAAAATGACACGGCTGTCCATATCCACGTATCGGTATATCATATTTTTGTCCGGTCGTAGGTAAACATCATGGTTTCTGTCTTTCAGAAAATTGAAAACGGTTTCTGCCGAATCCCTGTCCGTTTCCACGTAGATGATGCGGTTGGATGAAAGGTGATGTTGCAAAGGGGCTATGATGTCCCCTTGATAAACAGAGAATTTCGCAAACGGAAAATCCGATTGCAACAAACCGTAAACCTCCTTCACTTCCTCTATCGGTTGGGGTGAAAAGACCTGCTTCATCACTTTGGCATACGTTCCCCGCCCGGTTCTGACCAGTACATTTTCATTCACGAGCTTGAACAGATACCAGGACAAAGAAGACTTTTTGATGCCTGTCTTCTCTTGTAGATAAGCAAACAAATCTCCTAAACTAAAGTCATGATGAACTTCAGCATAGTCAAGTATGAATGTTGTCGTCTCGTTGCTCATGTGATTATTATTCCTTTCTTCGACTGCAAAGGTAACAAATTTTCGGCACTAATTCAGAATAGTGCCGATATTTTGCGACTAATTAAGGTGAAAAATCTCTCTTTTTTGTGTAAGTAGGACTTATCAGTGGGACTAAACCAATTCAGCCGCAGAGAGGACGACTCTCTACGGCTGAACAGAACAGATAGCAGACTTTATACTCAGCGGTGCATCCCGCCACTGTATTCCACCTCCTCTTTTTGATATTGCTCCATTTCATTCAGCTTTTCATTGACGGATTGGAGATTGGAATCAAGCGAATTGTCGTGGTCGTATGGGAAACTATGGCTGACGGCAAGTCCGGCATTGGTCGCCGTGCCGACATCAAGGGTGTCGGCATCCCTGTTATACCCGATATGGAGAATATCTCCGTTTGGCATTTCAAGGACAGGAGTACGCTGCCTTGTCATCGCAGAGAACTGCTCGGCCGCCATGTCTTTGGCAACCTCTTTTATGTCACTGCTTGCCAGCCGGACACCATACCGTGTAATATGGTCACGGATTTCCTGCTCAGAGTATTTCAGCATCACCTCGTAAGTTCCTCCCACGCTGTTGTTATAGATCACGGCAAAATCCTTGTCTTCTATCAGCAGATCATCACCCTTGTTCTGGCGAGGAGAGACAAAGGTATATTGCTCGTTGATTCCATCGCCATCATAATACTCCTTGGCAAGCCGGAGTAATCCCTCATAATCGCCTTTCTCCCGAAGCGCATCCAGTCGTGAGGTGTCATCGGTGGATTGCAGATAGGCTACGGAAGAGTAGAACACCTTTCCTTCGGGTACGGACTGTTTGACCTTATTCCGCTGTCCGTTATCCTGCTGCACCTTGCTTTTCTGTTCCAATTCCTGCACTATTTTATCCACATTCTGCGTAACGAGCGAGGTAGCCCTTTTTACATCCAGAAGTGTGGTCTTGATAAACTGGGGCGATTCCTTCAAGTGGTCCAGCCAGGATTTCAGATAAGCGCAGCTCTCTTCTTTCAATGCCTTGCTCATACCGTAACGCTGTGCCACCAATGCGCTGCCTAATTCTGCCACCAGTTCCTCACGGGCGTATTCGTCCGAACCGAAACCGGACGGTTTGATACGGTCGAGTTGCCCCTCAATGCCCGTGCTGTGGGTCATCTCATGCCAAAGAGTACCATAATAGGATTCGCCGTCCTTGAACTGGGATTTTTCGGGAACCACAATCTCGTTCTTGGAAATGGAAAAGTATGCCTTGTCCTGGTGCATCGGCTTGATCGGGCAAATCCAGCGGTTATCTCGAATCATCACATCCATCGGTTCAAAAGACATCTTCTCGCTTTCATCCAACTTTACGGCATCCCCATTCGCCAGCTTGTTCCAAAGTTCCGGACGGGCTTCCTGAAGATTGGTTTGTAGGCTCGGTACAGAGTGCCTTTTTGCCTTTCGGCAGTAGGTTTCTCCGTACCTGCCCCCGAACCGTACATACATGTCTCCATGTATACGGCTCTCCATTAGTAAACTCACATTATTTTCCATTAAGCTGTATTTTAGCATAACAGGATTCACACACTACAAGCGTCTTACGATGTCTCGACAACATTAACTTGCCCCATGGAGTATCTCCCTTTAGCCCAACAAGAGTGCGTATATGGTGCATCACGACGTTAGTATCAGTTGCACCACACATTTCACAGATTTGCTGTTTCAACCTTTCTGCGAGGCTTGGTTTGGGAACATACATAGTGCAAGGGGTACGGTCGAGAAAATCGTCCGTTAATGCGCTTTTACGTTTGAATCCCTCTTTATAGAGTATTCTGAACCGTTCTTTGCCTTTTGCATCCTTATATGGGATGACAAAATTCTTGCCCTTACGGTACTTGTCTTTGATTTGCCCTACATGTCTTCTTAATTTTTGACCAAGAGTCATATAAAGACTATACTCCATAATGTAGCCGAAATCGGCACATGTTGACGAAACATTGTTGGCTATGCAGTAATAGTTGTAGAAGCCTTTGATTTCCAAGTTGAATTGTGCGAGGATGTCTTCAGGCTTCATACCGACCATTTTCTCCCGTGATTTTGGCTTCCATACATCTTTGCCGTTTTCGTTCGTAAACTTTACAGCATCGTAGCTAAGAAGCTTCTGTTTCACTGTTTCAGAAGAGAGCATAAGCATGACCTTGCCAACAAATTCTCGTTTTTTGATTCCTTTGCTGTTCCTTTTAAACACATCCAATGTTCTGACAGTGATGTCAAAACCGAGGAATTTTGCGTTCTCTTTCGCATGGGTTATGAGTGTCTTTTCGGCAGAAAGTTCAAGTTTAAGGTTGCTCATCATATACTCTGTGATGTTCGCCTTTATTTGTTCACAATCTGCTTTGGACCCTATAACTCCAATCAGAAAATCATCTGCGTACCTCACGTATTTCAATCTCCGATAATTTTCATCCATTGGAAGTCTGCATGTCATCTTGTTTTTCTCTTCCTGCATAGCTTTTATTTTCGTCAATAATTCAGCTTTTACAGTTTCATCTGTTTCCGCTTTCCATTTCTTTCTTAGGTTTACTGTTTTCGTGTTGAGACAACAGTATTCTTTGTTATAAGCCCTTTCTTTCCCTTTGTCAAATCGTGAAATATACTTTTTCATGTACTTGTCGAATTTGTCAAGATAGATATTTGCCAAAATTGGGCTGATTATTCCACCTTGAGGAGTTCCCGAATACGTGTTGTTGTACTTCCAGTCTTCGATGTACCCTGCTTTGAGAAACTTTCTGATAAGGCGAAGGAACCTTTCATCTGCAATACGCTCTTGCATAATGCCGACAAGCACATCGTGGTCTATGTTATCGAAGAAGCCTTTTATGTCTCCCTCAATAAACCACTTTGCACCTGTAAAAGTCCTTTGAATGCTTGTCAGAGCGGTGTGGCAGCTCTTATGAGGTCTGAAACCATGAGAGGTGCTTTCAAAGTGCCCCTCATAGATGGCTTCAAGAATCATCCGAACTACCTCCTGCACAAGCTTGTCCTCTACGGATGGTATACCAAGAGGGCGTTTCTTGCCATTCTTCTTTGGTATATACACCCTTTTTGCAGGATTCGGTCTGTAGGATTCATTCCTAAGTGTTTCGATGATACGTTCGATTCTTCCAATGCTCATTTGGTCTATGATCTGACCATCCGAGCCTGGAGTCATATTGCCTGGCTTTGCATAAATGCGCTGATAGGCAATGAAAAACATCTCTTTGTTGAACAGAATGCGGTACAGTCGCTCAAACTTATAGTCCGAGACCTTACTGTGCTGGCATAATGTGTTTAATACAATCTCTGGATTTCTCATAACGAATCTCTCGTTTTCTTTTGTTTGTATTAAAGTTACTAACTACTCCCCTTCGCCATGTACAAGGCTTTCCCTTGCTCGGACTACTACGGGAGTTCCGTTACCTTGTCGGATATTCAGAGGCAAATCCTCATAGCTTTTCGGCGTTCCGATTTAGGTAATCTCCGTTTAACCACGTAATAACGTCTATCTTTCGATAGGCAACAGATTGTCGGATGCGACTTTTGTTCTTTTCTCCGCTTATTGCGGCCGTGTCATGGTTTGTTCTTGCTACTCGCCTTGGCTCAATAGGCGGTAGTACCACGATATGACGTATGTAACTGCCTTCCGCCACAACTACAACTTGTGTCACTGAACTATCGTTTAACCAATCAGGCTTCATCCTCATATCTGTCTTTCCCCTTGCAATTCAGTCGTAGCTTGGCAATTAGCTAACTTATCGCTTTGCTGACGTGCTGTGTTTCTCTTTGAGTTTCCTCTCCAAGTAAGTCAGTCGGGGATAGGTCTATTGTTTATCTCTAAACTTTGAACACTAACCTAATCTCTTATTATCGAGATATTTATTACGCGACCATTACGGACGCACGGGCTACATTGAATACCCGGAAGACCTGCATCTTCGGATATACATTGTACATCTTCTTCTCTTCATCGGAGAGTTTCTTAAAATCGTCATACTTGATCTTCTCCTTGGTCTCCTTGTGGATGCAGGTAAAGGTAGTGAGCATCACGGGGAAGGATTTTTCGCCCTTGTTCACTGAAACTCTTGGCAGTTCTACACCCTCCTTTGCCTGCTTTTCGGACGGTTTGTTCATCCGTTGCACGCAGTCAAAGGTACAGAAACGCGGTATCTTGTAGCCCTTGTTCTCGCAATGGAGAAGCAACATGAGCGCGTTCATCCCATTGTACTCACGTCCGGACAGATTCTTCGGCCACCCTAAGCTGCCTTCGGTAATCCATGGTTTCGTCCAGTCCTTGCTGATGGTCTCGATGCGCTCAATCATCATTTCCGCAAAGAGGTCAAGAGCCTTGTCCTCCGCGGACGGACCGTCATTGCTGTTTTTCCTGTAACCGGCCATGACTGTCAGTTGTTAGGGTTATACGGCTGTTTCACATATTCCGACATTTCCGATACCTTGCAGGCTATGTTCAGCTTGTCGTTATAGACGGACAGTTCCAGTTCACCTTTGGCCTCGATGCCGGTCTGCGGTTGCAGCCACTCCTCACGTTCACGGTCAAAGCCTAAGAAGCGTACCCACAGGTATTCGAAGCCGTCATTGACCTTTTCCGCGGAAAATGCGGAGAACTGCAAGAAATTCTTGCCTTTCTTGTCTGTCTTCTCCTCGATGTTCTTGCCTGTCTTTCCACGGAAGAGCATTTCGCCCTTGATGGAATCCTCGTTTGAAGCCACGGTAAGGTTGACCGATGAAGCCGACATATTGAAATAGAGGTTGTCTCCACGCTTCTTGAAAGTCAACACACCGGAAATTTCCACTCTCTTGCCTACGGTATAGTCAGCCCGATTGTGCTCCTCTCCATCCTTAGCGACAGAGATTTCCACTGTTTTGTCGATACCGTTTCTTGCCGGAATCACGCAATTTACGGCAAATGCCGTGAAAGCCTTGTTCTCATTGTTGGTGCGCACTACAGCCGCCTTGCTGATGGTTCCGCACACTGTTACGTTACACTTAATCATATTGCTTGTAGTTTTATTTTAACCAAGACCATTTGACCGGAATATCCTATTAAATGTGAAATACTCGCATATACGTTCCGTCTTTAATCGGGCGCACGGATTTTAATCCAGACTATCCCTGACGCAATGACAACCTGCACACCCACAATCACGAGTGTCACCACCAAGCCGAACAGCCGGTAGCATACGAGGGTGTGCAGTCCTGCAAGGGACAGCCCGACGACTAACAATCCTATTTCCATCATCACGCGTTTCATTATCTTCTGATTTGTTCGTTCTGGCTCTGCTGTTCCGACATTCCCTGCTCGAAGTTTTGTGAAGCCTGTTGTGAAAGGACAATGGCATTGACCATTCCTGCTACTCGCATACGCTTGCTTTCCTCCGAGAGTCCAGGATTATTCAAAGTGGCAGACAGCCGACTCAACTCAACGGTACTGAGTTCCCGTGAGACTTGCACGGTACCGTTGTCTGCCTGCAATACGGCTTTGTTGTTCTCTCCGATGACAAGGGCACAGCTTTTCATGTGGGGCAACAATGAAGTCAGTTCCACTTTCCGGCTACCTGCCATTTCAGAAATGGCTTCTTTCTGTTCCTCTTCATCCTTGCTGTCAATGACTACCGCCAGCATCATCAGCGAAGAAAAGGCTTTGACCACCATATCCATAATCGGGTCATTCGTTCCTGAAAGTCCGACACCGCTGTCTTCCGAAGAGAGCAGCTTTTTCATCCAGTCTTCAGGACTTTGTGATTTTGTTTCCTGGGGAGTGGCAGTAACCTCCGTTTTGTATTTAGCCAACAGGTCGTTGCCATTATGTAAGGCTTGCAACTTGATGTTTCCCTTTTGGGCAATGTCTGCCAGATAAATTGCGGGATCAATGTCTCGTTTTTGTCCGTCAGCGGTAATCTGTGCCACTCCGAAATGCAGGTGTTCGCCGGTAGCCCGTGTGCCGGTGTTGCCTGACATACCAAGTCTCTGTCCGGCTTGCACCTTATCACCCACCTTGACATCAACAGAGGACAGGTGCATATAAGTGTTCTGTATCTTGCTTCCGTCAGCCCTCTCGTATTCAATGGTTACGGACTTGCCTCCGGCAGTTTTGGCATTTTGGTTTACTGCCACCACTTTGCCGTTATTCTCGGTAGCCAACACCGCATCGCCCTTACAGCGGATGTCCATACCCTTGTGCATTTGCAGCTTGTCAGCATTCATGGGGTCGGTACGCATTCCGAACGGTGAAGTGACAAACAGGAACTCTTCGCGCTCGACCGGGAATGAATAGGCGTTTGTCGTAACCGCTTGTCCGGTTCCTGTTTCCAATCCTTTTGCCTTCATTTCTGCCATGACCATCCGGTCATACTTCTGCAGCCCGTTTGCTTCAATGATTTTTTGCAGACTTTGGGCATAATTGCCACCACTTGCATACCCGGCCTTGGCAAGTCCTTCCGTCCAACCCTTGTAATCGTCAGGAGACAGGTCAAAACATTCCGCGTACCGTTTGTTCTCTACAAGGAATTTGGAGTGATGCTCGTAAGAATCGCCCACGCTGTCGTAGCTGCAAAACTTCTCGTTGGGCTTGTCATCGGTGTAAATGCCGTATTTGCCACCCTGCGCAATCCATCCCGGAGTGGCTTTGACACCAAAATGGTTGTTCTCGTTCAGGGCCAGACGGCTTTGTCCGTTGCTGCTCTCCAGTATGCCCTGTGCCAAGGTCACGGAAGCCGGGATGCCGTATTTGCGCATCTGTTCCATCGCAAACTCGGCATATTTCTCCGCATATTCTTTATTCTTGCTCATTGCTTTGTCTGTTTATCGGTGCATTCCTTTTGATACCTCTTCCTCTTCTTCAACTTCCTCTTTAGGCTGGTCGTGCTTGATTTCCTCGTCACGGCTGATTTTCGTTTCCACTTCCGACTCCTGTTTTTCGGAAGAGGTCTGTTCCTGTGCCTGGCTCTTGTTCAGCACGTCCGCGAAAAGCGTTGCCGCCAGATGTTGTTTGAAACTGTTCCTGTCCTCGGCGACCCACATCCGTTGCCATTGCTGTGGTGTGACGCTTCGGGGCTGTGGTTTCTGGTTGTCAATGGTGGGAGCGCAGAGTATCGCCCCGTTCTTTGTCTTGAACACGGCCACTCGTTGTATGCGGTTCAAGTCAATGCTTTCATCTGCCGTGTGGAACAGGTCCACTTTTAGATCCGGCTTGCTCTCGGCAAGGGCATAGTATTTTCTGGCCAGTTCTCCACGCACCTTGTCTATATTATCCAATGACTGTTTCAGCGTGGTGAAGAAACGGTTCAGGTCATCCTTTTCAGGATAGACGCTGTAACCGGCTTTTCCTTCCGGCTTGATGAACAAAGCCCAGCGGTTCTTGTCATCCTGTACCATCTGTATCTTCTCAAACCAGGGTTTGTCAGCTTGCTTCACCGCAGAGTGCGCATCGATGGTGGAGAGTGTTTCCAATGCCCAGTTTTTCAAACGCGCCACCTCTATCTGCTTTTCGGCGAAGTAACGGTCATCGGGACGGTAGCCCAACGCACCGTCCGGATTATAGAAACGCACTTTTTCAATGCCGCTTTTCTCCAATGCGCTTTGTATGCGCTGTTTGCTCATTCCCTTGATTTCGTTGTTCACCTCCAAGGATGCACCGGCAGGAAGTATCACATCGGCACTCTTGCCTTGTTTGTCGATGACCAGGACAATGGTCTTGTTTTCCTTGTCGGGATGCTTCTTGATTTCGTCAGCCACGAAGAAATGCTTGGGCATTTGCTCCCGCATCTGTTCTGTCTGGCGGTAGTTACGATAGGTGGCATACTCGATTTTCTCGCCACGTTCCGCCTTGCGTATCACTTCCAGCGCATTGTTCACATCGCTCTCGATGGCATCTATCAGACAAGGGTTCTCTTTCAGTTCACGGTTCCAATAATCCACCAGTTTGACACTCTCGTCCGACAACCGGGCCGGAAGTCCCATTTCCAGCATCTTGATACCCGAAGCGATTTCGGCAATCAGCCGTTCCTGCTTGACGGCATCCTCTGTTGGGGGAATCCCGTTTTTCATCACCATTCCCTCACGGGCAAGGCGTTGCTGGTGTCCGGTGGCTGCTATGATTTGCCGAAGGGTTTCCTGTGCGTAATCGGTGTAATGTGCGAAATCCTTTTGCCGTGGAATATATATCGCGTCTTTCTGGCTGTCATAATGCGCCACACCGCTGCCATCCGTGCGAACCGGTGCCAGATTTCTCGAAATAGACTGTACGAAGGCATTGAATTTCGGCCTGAGCTCACGCAATTCCTTTTCTCCGAATCCTTGCTCGACACTGTTGCCGTATTTTGCCAATGCGTCATCGTATGCTTTCCTGTCAACGTGGGGCAGCAAAGTCTGGTCGATATTGAACAATGTGCGTATCTCCCTGTTGTGTACGCCTTTGTATCGGTTCTTCTCTTCGGGAGAAAGTTTTTGGTAGTCATCCCTTGATATGACCTCGTTGGGATTGTTCCTGTTCACGTACTTGTTCCAATTATAGAATAGGAACGGTACTCCTTTTTCGTGTTCCTTGACGGATTCGCCTCTTGCCTTTGCTTCGCTATATAAGGTGAAGAGGTTGCTCTTGCATCCGTTCTTATCCGAGTGCAGAGCCATGAACAGGGCGTTGAACGGACTGACCGCCACGCCTGCCGGATAAAACTTGGGATAGCCCTTTCCTGTGGCATTGAGCCAGTGGCCGCCCGCGCTGACCGCTCCGTTTAACGCTCCGGAGAGCAGTTCAACTTGTTTGTCGGCGGCATTTTTCTCAAACTGTGATTTCTCTTTCATATCTGTTGCTGTTTTATTGTATTCCTCTGGTACGCACAATCGTTTCCCTGTCGTTCTCTTCATAATTCTGTGACATCAGTTGCTGGGTACGGTCGCTCTTGGCAAGGATGGCATTGGCAAGGGTATTAAGCGGCAATGCCCCGGCATTGTAAGCTGACACCACTTTTTCAGGCAACTGGATGGTGCAGGGTACATGGTCTATGGTTGCGATAAGGTTGTTCCCTTGCAGTATCGGACCGGAAATCCGTGGATTCAGCGGTTCGTCCGCATAGACCCGGTATCGGACGGAACGGTTTCCCGTATTCAAACCGTTATCTTCATTCCGTTCCCATCCTAATGCCTCGTGTCCTGCCTTGTTCAACAAATTGGCACCGCCCAGTCCGATCATCATCATTTTGAGAATAGGATTCTTAATGAATATGCCGGCGACGATGCTGGCGATAGGCAGTACATTGTCTCCCAAATCCAATGATTTTGTCCTGCCCGTAAACATACCCACCAGAATATCCGGCAACATGGCAAGCACATAACCCAAATTTTTGCTTATGTCTCCCATGCCACTCAATCCCAAGGTTGAGAAAAAATCGCCCCAGCCGTTTTCGTTGGCATTGGCGGTTTGCTGTCCTGATTCAATGGCTGTATCTTCCCTTGATTCTTCCGCAGTTTCCGTTTCATTGGCTTGTTGGACAGATTGTGCGGTATGGATGTTTCCCGATTGTCCCGGATTGCTTGCAAGCGCGGATTGACCTTTAACCTCTTCTTTCTTCTCCATATCCTGCAAATAAGTTTCCATGTATTCCGGAGCGATGACCATCGGAATATCCTTGTATCGCTCATCTTTTATCTTTTGGCCGGCAATAAAATCAAACGGCATTTTCGCTTGGGCGTTATGGATCATCCAGTCCCTGAAATCAAAACTCTGTACGGGAATCTTCTTGGTCAGCCGTTCATTGGTGGCGATGATATAAGGATTGTCATTGACTCTAATTTCATTGGCTTCTTTACGGAATCTGTCAAAGACATTCCTCTCACTTCCGAATACGCCCTTGCTGATGCATTCTTCAACGGATGCTGTGTTTCCTGTTTTGTCCTTGGAGGAAGTCAGTGCTGAAAATGCCAGGTCAACCCCGACAAATTTGGCGAAGCTCGCCCAGCTTCCCGCACCGCCGAGTGATATGGCATCGATGCTTGCACCGATGACTTTGCCTGTCCCTTTTTCCAGTTTGGACGGTTTGTAGGCCGCTTCCCCACGTCGCTCGATTTCTGCGGCAAGCGGTGACTGGTTCAATGTGTATGACAGCCCGAAAAGCGTGTTCTGTGCCGCCTTGCGCATGATGTATTCAGCGGAAGACTTGGGCATATTGTCTTTGACCATCTTGCCCGTCATCAACTCTCCGATACGGTATTCCGTATATGCGTAAGCGAGGTCGCTCCCTAATTGCCCGGACAGTTCATCATATCTTTCCCTGCCGATTTCATCCACCACGGCTGTGCGCCACTCGTTTGCCATTATCGTGAGGTCTGCCTGTATCTCCTTATTGTTTGCAATCTTCTCCCTGCACATTTCCAGATAGTCCTCCGTGGTCTTGGAGTTCCATTCCCCGGTCACTTTCAGTGTCTGGTACGGATCCATCATCGGATTACCGGCTGCCGCCATTGAACCGAGAATGCCGGCTGCACTGGTGGAATATGCAGCCATTTCCTCCGCTTGTTTGCGGTTGAGATAGTTCTGCGTGTCTCGCATGACAGGTGCAAGGTGACTATTGAAGTAGTCACCGAATATCCTTTCTATCTCCGCAAAACGCTCTGTATGTCTGATTTCGCCCATATTCTAATAATTCAATTGGTTCAACAGTTGTTCCTTGGTTTGTTCTATGGCGTTGTGGTATATCTCCATCTGCTTGGGGAAGAACTCTTCCAGCCATTCATCCTTTTCTATCCGGTCCTGGATGAAACGGATGGCGGCCATCCGGTCGATTTCTACGGAATGTTCGCCTTCCTCCCGGTTGTTGAACCAGGCCTTTGTCCACCATCGGACTCCGGCACGGTCGGGATAGACGGACACGACTCTCGGAATGTCAAAACTCTGCACATCAATCTCCAATTCTTCCAAAGGGTCAATGATTCCACTGCTCGCTATGGCCTCGGATTGAAGTTTTTTTTTACTTCCTCGCCCATGGTGGAGAGATAGACATTGTGCCTGAGAGCGAGATAATTGAGAAAGTCCGCTATCAGGAGATTCTGTACCTTGCCGGCCAAAGGCAAGGCACGGCTGCCTATGCCCAAAGGGTTTGCCATGCTCGGCATCGACTCAAAGAAGTAGTTCTTGGCCGCTCCCACGGTGAACACATTACGCAGGGACTGTTCTGTATATTCGGGTACGATGTACTCGCCACGGAACAGGTCTTCCATATAGACGGGAAGGAAGCGGAGCATCAGTTCCTCGATTTCCTCCTTGTCACGGTCGTACCTGGTTTTAATCTCACCGTCAAACGGAGTGAACTCGTGTGCCGCACTGTGTCCCGATTTGCCGAGTGCCTGGATATTGCCGTAAAGCATGGTCAGGAACTCTATCGGATTCAGTTCCTCGCCGTCAAACGCCACTTCCATGTGAAGATCATTTCCACTGATGGCTACCGTCTGACCTGCTTTTACCTTTTGTCCGAAACGGATGAATATATTAGCAAGATGCGCATAGGTCACTTCGTATTTGCCGTAGCGTATGACAATATATACACCATGCTCTTTGTCCGTACCGATACTTGACACGACACCGCTGGCCACTGCCGCCAAAGGACGGTGACTGGCATTGAAGTCTATGCCATGATTAAAGGATGTCTCTCCTGTGACGGTATCTTTCAGTTCTCCGTAGCCTTTTGACAAGGTTACTTCTTTATTCTTTTCTTCCTCAAAGGGCATACAATAGCCGCTTGGGGACTGTAGAATCATTTCTTCCGTGTATTTCATTTGTAGAATATTGTTGTGTTATGATTGTCTTATCTTCTCATTCCTCCGCTATGGGTCTGTTCCTCCTGTTCCTGCTGTGGACGGGCTTGACGCTGGTTGTCGGTAACGGACGCTTCTTGCTGGCGTTGGGTGTTGTTGCCAATCATCATCATGGTCAAGAAGATACCGGCTATCTTGCCGAGCCAGCCTGTACGTCCGAACACGAGGAATGCCCCGGCAATCAATCCGACTATGCTTAATCCCGATACTTTGCCATGCGCGAGGTTGCTGAAAAAGTTGCCTAACATATTCCCGGCATTCCCGTTGGAAACACCGCTTAAAAAATTGGACGCTCCATCGAGCGTGGAAGAGAGCGAACTTGACGCCTGGCTCACGCTGTCAAAAGTCTGTTCGGCTTTGCCGGTAAGTTTGTTTACCGTTTCGGTAGCCGCTTTCGCCGTGCCGCTGATGGCGTTGGTGGTGTCTTCTCCTATGACGGCATCGCTCACGATGCGCACCACGCTTTTGTCGGTGGTCAGTTTCTCCCAGCCGACATATCCGGCCGCGGCTCCTACGGTTGCCGTCTTCAATGCGCTTCCTGCCCCTCGCAAGGTCTGTGATGGGTGCAATACGGCTCCACCAACGGCTTTGCCTGTCGCTCCTGCGGCTTTACCGCCTGTCTTTAATAATGAACTCCAGAATCCCATATCTTTTTGTTTTTATATTCCCGTTATGTTAAAAAGCACCGGCCTTTCCGCTTCGTTTCCACCGTTTCATGGCAGACCTGGCTATCTCTGCTTTGTTGGCTTTGGGTTGTTCCCGTTCCGTGATTTCTGCCCACACGTCACCCATCGAGGTGTATTTCACCGCCATGGTCAGCCGTCGCAGCTTTTTGTTCATCAGTTGCAGCTTGGGACGGATTCCGAACACGATTTCCATCCGCTGTTTCTCCGTCATCTTGTTGTCTGACAGGCAGACCGTGCGTATGTCATTGACAATTTCCACGGAGTTGTATATCAGTTCCCGGTATATCTTGTTCCGGTTCGTGGAGAGTGCTACTGCCACGGCATTGGCAGGACTTTTCCTGAGTTGCCCGGTGAACTCTCCCATGTTTTCCGTGAGATGGGTTATCTCGTGATAGAAGCCGTATATCTGTGCGGCGTAACTGATGACCGAACGGAATGAATCCAGATAATCATTGAACTCCCGTTGCAGGTCGGTGACGGCTTCTACCTCCTCTTTCGTCCAAATGTGACCGGTGGTTTGCAGGAGCATGATTTTCTCTTGGTTCTTCAAGGTCTTCTTGGACTTTTCGGTATAGATGAGAACCATTCCGGCAAGGGTGGGGTCTATCTGCGCGTGGACTTTCACGCCTATGCACAGCAGTGTGATTATGATAAAGATTGCCCGTCTCATTTTCTCTTTCCTCCATCTTTTTATCTTGCCGTTGCTGCCCTGCGCCACCTGCTCATTGCCATTCGTGCCACTTCACCATTGTTCCTGTCCAGCATACCTGCCGTCACGTTGTTCCACACGTCAGTCATCGTGTAAGTCCTGATGCTCAGGTAAAGCAGGTTGAGTTTCTTTTGGAATGCGGACAGTTGGTCGTTCAATGCCCATAGGGTCTGGCTCCGTTCCGCTCCCGTAAGCATATTCTCCTTACCTCCTTTTGCCACGGCATCACGGAGCAGGGAGAATACCGTCACCAGTTCGGTTGCGGTCTCGATATACAGGTTGTTCATGCTCATTGCGGCGACAATGCCCTGTGGATTGTCGCTGATGGCTTTCTTCAGCTTGCATAGCGAGATAAAAATCCTCACACCGTCATTGTACAGGTGGGTACAGGCTTTCAGCGAGGATGCGAAACCGCTTGCCGTTTTAAGGTAGCTGTTGTATTTCTTCTCCCACTGGCGCATCTGCTCGAACTCTGCGGCAATGGTATTCTGTAAAAGGGCGGTTTTCTTCTGCCCGTCCATCTGGTCTTTTACTTTGCCGAGAATCAGTTCGTTGCCTTCTGCCAATGCCACATATTCCAACGGATTGGTCGTGACAATCTGCGCCTTCGCCGTGACAGACAAGATGATGCCGAATAGGAGCATCGTTATTTCAGTGATTGGTGATCTCATAGATTCCTTTTCGTTGTTTGTTAAACTCTACACGCTCTCTGATAATATCCACGATATTGATTCGTTTGGGCAGACCTGTCAATTCCAGCTTGGGCGTGGTCCTGTCCATAGACAACACTGTGACAGTCTTTAGTCCGAGAATCTGCTGCAACAAGCTCTGCTGTTCGTGGAAGTCCACCACACGGTACAATTCGATGTAACCGATACTGCGCTGGAACACGCCATGCTCGGCAGTCAGCTGTTCGCTACCGACGTGATAGCGTATGCGTTTCAGGTATATAAGCCGGTAAATCAAAATGAGGGAAAGGAGAACGGCAAAGAGGGCGGCGATAGATGCAAGAGGGGCGTTCTCCATTCCTCCATAGACCAGTCCCATGGGACAAAGCAACAGCAAGGGCAGTTCGTCAATGAAGAACTGTGCCGTTTGCGGTCGTAGCGAAATCTCTCTGTATATCGGTTGTTGCATGGCTCTTATCTGTGTATATTTGGTTGTCGGTGTTCTTCTTCCTTGTCGGTTGCATACCCTGTGGTACCGAGTGGTGCTCCCAATGGGAGAATCGCGTCCTTGATGCTGTCAAGGTATTCCTCGCTTGTTTTGCCAAGCAGGGTATCGTTCCAGTCCTTGTAACAGGGCATCAAGGGAAATACTTTTATACGGTCGGAATTGATGTGCATGGATTCCGCTATGGCTTGGAACTTTTTCACGAACTCACGCCCGGCACTGTCGTTGTCGAAACACAAGTAGTGGTTTATATCCGGAGTGACGGAAAGCATACCGCGAATCTGCATATCGGTGGGAGTGCCGCCCGTGGAGACGAACACGCTTTTCTTGGAAAGGTCAGGGTTGTCCCGAAAGCCATTCCTGTGTATCTGGTAGAAAGCCATTGCATCGTAGGCACTTTCAAACCACGCAACGCCGCCTGCCTTTTGCAAAGGCTCACCGCTGAAATTGGCTATCCATAAGCCCTCGCTGCTGTTGCTGCCCTCGGCTTTGCCCTTGTAACTTCCGCTACCGTCCATCTTGGGACGGCCTCGTTCCTCCAGTCCTGCAATCTTGTCCGGCTCTTTGGGAAGTACCAGTGGAAAGGCAAGGTTGGCATACGCCAAACCGTCTGAACGGTGTCTGGTAGCCAGAAAGAAATGGTCGGCAAAAGCCCGTTGTGTGAAGATGTCGATGCCACGGTTCTTGAAGTAGGGGTAAAAACGTTTGTGGGTCTCCCGGTCATTTACGTCAAAACGGTGGATGTCGTAATCATCCAGCCTGAACGGAGTGTTCTCCCGTCTGGGTTGGATGATGCGCAAAGGTCTGTCATTGATGGGTTGGTTCAACAGCCTGTTGCAGACAAGGTTGACCAACCTGTCGGGAGAGACGCCGTTCCGGTGTTCCGCAAATTTCTCAGGGAATGCCTTGATAAAGGATATGATATTATAGAGCTTTTGCTGTGGTGGCTGGAAACAGCATTTGCCGTTCGGCGTGACGATGAACTTGTCACCACGGATGCGTGTGCCGTTGCTGTCCGTGCGGATATAGGACGGATAACGCAAGCCGTCACGCTTGTTCAGGTGATAGCCTGCGTCCATCAGTATATCCTGAATGTCCAGCCGTTGCAGGAAGTCATCGTATGTCAGTTCTCCGTTTGCCATCTGTGTGTTCCTTTTATTCCTTAAAATCCTCTGCGCATCTCTGCCACCTCCTTGTTCATCTGCGCTTCAAAGTTCCTTGCTGCCACATCCATCGGCGAGTCCACTCCCGGCTTGAAATAAGGACGGGGTGCGGAACTGAAACGCTCTCCGTAAAATTCCGGACAGGGATGGTGAAGCCCGTGGGCGACATCCGACAGCACTACCGCACCTGCGGCAAGTGCGGCGAATATCTTCGTACCCAATCCGCTGCTCATTTCAGGACGGGTCTTCATATCCACTTCGTTGAATATCTTGGAAAAGAGCTTCATGCGGTGGTAGTCATCGACTGCCAGGAACTTGTCGTACTGTTTCTGGCTGATTTCATGGGTGATGGGTTCTCCGTTGATAATGGCGGTCATCTTGTATTTGCCCTCCGTTTCTGCCGGTTGTACGGCGATGGCTTCCACTTCCACCTCACGTCCGTGTTCTCCTTCCCGGTACCAGCCTTTGTTTTCGTTGATGTATGACAAGTCCCGTCCGTCAATCAAGGCTCCTTCTTGTGGCTCTCTGATGATATGTTCGTCTTCTTGCAGTACTGTCTGTTCGGTAGAGTGCGGTGCAAGGCTGTTATCGGATTCCAATGGCAGGAGCAAGTCCTGTTCCTGCCGGTTCCGCATAGCCAGATCCTGCTCCACTTCGGGGTGCAGGGCAATGCTGATGCGCTCCTTGCTGTTCAGCGATTCCAATGTGATTTTATCGGAATAGTCATTTTGAATGACATTGTTCAGAATCTCCAGGCGTTTCTCAACCGGATGCTCTTCAATGGAATTAGATACCAGTGCGGATAATTCCTCTTCTGTCAGGTCATAGACCATATCGGCACTGACTTTTTCTGACTGGACGGTCAGTGTTCCGGCTTCCGTATCCACGATGATGCCGTGTGACGAAAGGCATTCCTGCCACTTCTCATTGGAGAAATAGACGGGTGAGGTAATCAACTCCTTGTAAGGCTTTGCCGGTTCTTCGCTTCTTGGCTTGTTTACCATCGGGGTGATGACTGCCTGCAAATCCTGCAAGACATCCTGCCGGACTGGCTGTACCTGCTCTTGTGGTTGCCGATGCCCTTTGTAGTAGAATCCGTAACCGCCGGATTGCATTTCACCGGGTTTCATCCGTTCGTCCGGGCGTTCTGCCACCATAGGCGTACCTGCATAGAAAAGCCGGCCGCCGACCCTGCGCAAGTGATAGCCTTCCTGCTGTCTGGGAGTCCATCCGAGGAAAGGGGGTGGCATACCGTACCTGCCGACCCTGCCATACTCACCGATGCCGATACGGTAGCCGTGAAGTCCCATTGCCACACGACCGTTGGCGTTGCGAGCGTGGACGAAGTTGCGGGGCATATCAAAATCGTCCTTTACGATGTCCGTGAAGGTCTCGTAGGCTTTCTTGTTGGCATGGTTCGTTCCCCAGTCGCTCAGGGCCTGCATCTGCTGCCTGCTGATGGGGTATCGTAACAGTGGGGAATCGTGCCCCTGTACTACCAGCTGGTAGCTGTCACCCACAGGTACGATATGGGCTTGCATACCGTTGCGCATCAAAAGAGCACGCATTTCGGGTTGCAAGTCCGGTCTCATCGGGTTTGTGTTGGTTCGTATTGCCATAGTCCGTGTTTATGCTTCACCGCTTTCCATGGCGGCTTCTAATTGTTCACTCTTGTAGTGGACGAATTGCTCGGCTGCCGTATCGTCAAT
>ERZ779922.603-NODE-603-length-30112-cov-12.969791_pt1 | contig 30112 bp, 28 predicted proteins | sample MGYA00511544_ERZ779922 | MGnify/ENA primary metagenome ERZ779922 (study PRJEB29588, sample SAMEA2154516) | human gut metagenome | biome: human gut; feature: human-associated habitat; material: faeces | place: Denmark | collected 2008/2010 ... | reverse complement strand
CAGGCAAATGTGCTGCCATAACGGTAGGCGGTTAGCCCTCTGCGGAGGGACTGTGACCCTCCGGTAATATAGAATCCGCTTGACGGAAATACTATTGAGGAGGGGAATAGCGTGGATATATTATCGCTGATAGCTGTAATAGGCTATACGGTAACAATCTTTTCTGTGGGTTATTCCCTGGGAAAAGATATATCACGGAAAAACAGATAACCGCCACAAGCCCAATTTGTGACGGTTATCAATAACCAAGTTATAAATTTGCGGCTAACCGTCTATCGGCAGCACATTTGTTATTTCTATATTTATTATAACAAACACAGTAAAAAAGTCAAATTATATATTATGCCTGTGCAGTGCTGAACGCCGTACAGGCTTTTTATTTTGTTTAATAAACGGTTTAAAAATTATGGTGCGTTTCGCTGCAGGGGTTAATATGCACCATGCAGTGCTTAACTTGCGGAAACTGTTTTTCTATCTGCTCGTGAATGTTTTCGGCAATGGCGTGTGCTTCAACAAGGGTTAAGTGGTCGTCTGCGCTTATTTCAACATCCACATATACGCGCGAGCCAAAAATGCGCGTTTGCAGTTTGTCTACATGGTCTACGCCTTTTTGTGCGGCAATAAGCTCCTGCATTTTTTCAACTGTTTCTTCGTCGCAGCTGCGGTCTACCATACGGTCGATAGCGTCTGTAAAAACATCGTATGCGCCTTTAATAATCATCAGGCAAATGGCAATGGCGGCCAGCGGGTCAAAAATGGGGTAGCCAAGCATGGCTCCGCTGATGCCGATAAGGCTGCCGACGGAGGTTAAGGCATCGTTGCGGTGGTGCAGGGCGTCTGCCAAAAGCGCGCCGCTGTTTATTTTTTTTGCTACGCTGCGGGTGTACCAGTACATGGCTTCCTTGCTTATAATGGCAAGGGCTGCAACGGCAAGCGTTATGCCGTCCGGCGCGGCCAGTTCGCCTTCGGCGGAAAAGTGCAGTATTTTTTGTATTCCGGCAAAGCCGATGCCTGCACCTGCCAGTGCCAGAAGCGCCGACATGATGATGGAGGCAACACATTCCATGCGTTCGTGCCCGTACTGATGTTCCATATCGGAGGCTTTGTGCGATATTTTTATGCCGGCCATAACAATAAGGTTGCTGAAAATATCAGACGCCGAATCGACTGCATCCGAAACAAGGGCGGCCGAATGGCCCAAAATGCCTGCGGCAAATTTGGAGGCTGCCAGAAACACGTTAAGGGCAATGCCTTTTTTTACCGTGCTGAGGGCAATGGTTTGATTTAAAGATTGGTCTTGCTGCATTTAAATTTCTCCTTAAAACAAAATACATCTGCGGAACTACTCCTGTCCCGCAGATGTAAGATAATCTGCTGCCGTAAGGCCCGGCCGGTTTTACGGCCTGATCAGCTTGTACTGTAGTTGCAGTGCAAAAAGATTAACTAAATTGTAATAAGGCTTTGTTTTTTTGTCAAGTATGTTTTGTAAAAGTTTATTTACAAAAAAAGTTTACTAAAACTTATTGACAAAACTTGTTAGCGGTAGTAAACTACAATTTGCAAAGAAAGTTAGAATAAACTAACTTAAAAAGCAATATAAGGTTAGCTCCGGCTATACAGAAGAAGGGGATGGTTCCAATTATGCCGTTGACTTTTGCCGCAACCGGCGAGGTAAATACCATTAAAGCCGTACGCGGAAGAAATGAAACAGTACGTTTTTTGGAAAGCATGGGGTTTGTAGAAGGGGCAGCTATTACCGTCGTATCCAAACTTGCCGGAAATTTAATCGTCAATGTTAAAGACGCGCGTGTTGCTTTAAACAAAGATCTTGCTTCAAAAATAATGATTTAACGGAGGTATGCCATGAAAACGCTTAAAAATGTTGAGTGCGGCCAGACTGTTAAAGTAAGCCGGCTTGGGGGAGAAGGCGCTGTAAGACGCCGTATTATGGATATGGGCATTACCAAGGGCACAGAAATTTATGTGCGTAAGGTTGCGCCGCTCGGTGACCCTATTGAAGTAACTGTAAGGGGTTACGAGCTTTCGCTGCGCAAAGGCGAAGCTGAAAACATTGTGGTTGAATGATTTGAGGAGGGATTGAAGTGGCTGTAAAAATTGCATTGGTTGGCAACCCTAACTGCGGCAAAACAACCATGTTTAACAATTTAACCGGTGCAAACCAGTATGTTGGCAACTGGCCGGGCGTTACTGTTGAGAAAAAAGAAGGCAAGTTAAAAGGTTACAGCGATGTAATTGTTACCGACCTGCCGGGTATTTATTCGCTTTCTCCGTATACGTTGGAGGAAGTTGTTTCCCGTAATTATATTATTAATGAACATCCTGATGTTATTTTAAACCTGGTGGACGGTTCCAACATTGAACGCAACCTGTATTTAACAACCCAGCTGCTTGAAATGGGCGTGCCTGTTGTTATTGCGCTGAATATGATTGATATTGTCCGTAAAAACGGTGATAAAATTGATATTGCGGCGCTTGGCAGAAAACTTGGCTGCCCGGTTGTTGAAACTTCCGCTTTAAGCGGGCTGGGGCTGAAAGAAGCTGCTGCCAAAGCCGTTGAAATGGCCAAAGCCAAAAATGTTGAGTGCAAACCCTTGCATTTTAACGCTGATGTGGAAAAAGCACTGGAAGAAATTAAATACATTATGGGCAGTTCCCTGCCGGAAACCGGTGCAAGATGGACGCTTGTTAAATTGTTTGAGCGTGACCGCGAAGTATGGGCTAAATATAATCTGCCGGATGTTATTCAAAAGCAGCTTGAAAAAATTATTGCCGGCGTTGAAGAAAAGCTTGATGATGACTGCGAAAGCATCATTACCAACGCCCGCTATGATTACATTACCGGCTTAATGGCCGATTGTGTTAAAAAAGTTAAAGTAGGCATGACTACTTCCGATAAGATTGATCAGATTGTTACGAACCGCATTTTGGCCCTGCCGATTTTTGCAGCCGTAATGTTCTTTGTTTATTATATTGCCGTTACTACAATCGGCACGGATGTTACCGACTGGACCAATGACGTGCTGTTCGGCGAAATGATTATGCCTTCCGTGCAGGAAGCTATGGAAAATGCCGGCGCTGCCGAATGGCAGGTATCGCTGGTGGTTGACGGCATTATCGGCGGCCTTGGCGCACCGATTGGCTTTGTGCCGCAGATGGCTATTATGTTCTTCCTGCTGGCATTGCTTGAAGACTGCGGTTATATGGCGCGTATCGCGTTTATTATGGACCGTATTTTCCATAAATTCGGCCTGTCCGGCAAAAGCTTTATTCCGTTCCTTATTTCCTCCGGCTGCGGTGTGCCCGGTATTCTGGCAACCCGCACTATCGAAACTGAAACCGACCGCCGTATGACGATTATGACGACAACCTTCATTCCCTGCGGTGCTAAACTGCCGGTTATTGCTTTGATTGCCGGTGCAATTATGGGCGGCGACTGGTACATGGCACCGATTATGTACTTCATCGGCATTATCTCCGTTGTATTTTCCTGCCTGATTTTAAAGAAAACCGAAATGTTTGCAGGCGACCCTGCACCGTTTGTTATGGAACTGCCGCAGTACCATATTCCGGCTGCTAAAAACGTATTGCTGCATACCTGGGAACGCTGCTTTGCCTTCATTAAAAAGGTTGCAACCGTTCTGTTCCTTGTTTGCGTGGTAATGTGGTATCTGTCCACTTACGGTATCGGCGCTGAAGGTTACGGAATGGTAGAACCTGAAGACAGCTTTATCGCTTCCATGGGCGGGGCAATCGCCTGGATTTTTGCACCTCTGGGCTTCGGCGAATGGCAGGCTGTTGCGGCTTCTATTTCCGGCTTCGTTGCTAAGGAAGCAATCGTCAGCACCATCGGCGTATTGATTGGTGTTGGTGAACTTGCCGAAGACGATGCAAGCCTGTGGGCAGCAACCATGGGCATGTTCCAAAACCCGATGGCGGCGTTCAGCTTCCTGGTGTTCAACCTGCTTGACAGCCCGTGCCTGGCAGCAATTACCACCATGAACAAAGAGCTTGGCAGCCGCAAATGGCTTTGGTTTGCAATCATCTTCCAGAACGTATTTGCTTATGCCATGACCTTTATGATTTACCAGTTCGGGCTTGTGCTCATCATGGGCGAAGCCTTTACGGGCATGACTGCTGCCGCCTGTGTGGTTGCGCTCATCATGCTGTACATGATGTTCCGCCCGGCGCCGAAAGCAAAAGAATCTCTGCGTTCGGTAAATGCTTAATTAAAACCTTTGTGATATAATAATGTTAAAACGTAAACTGCGCGGGCTTTGTTCCTGCGCAGTTTACAGCGTCTTTTAAAGAAAGGAGCAAACAGCTGTGGCTACATGGATTATCAGTGCTGTTTTACTTGCTGCAATTGTTATGGCGGCGCGCTATTGCTGGAAAAAATTCCGCCGCGGCGAATGTATAGGCTGCCCGGGCGGTGGCTGTTCCGGCTGCGAAAGCGGCGGCTGCTGCCATTGCCACGAACCTGCCGGTAAAACAAAATAACTTTATAAACCTGTTCTGCGCTTGACAGCGCGCCTTGAAATTGATAAGATATTAACTATCAAAATACTGTTAATAACTATGAACGGAAGTAGTAAAAGCACAGGCTTTTGCAGAGAGGGCGCGCACGGCTGCAACGTGCCTAAAGCAATGGCTTTGAAGTAGTCCGGGAGTTGGCAGGCTGAACTGAAAGTAAGCTTGCCCGTAAGCGTGCGTTAAGCGTTTCAAGGTGTCCGGCTTTGGCCGGGAAGATAGGTGGTACCGCGATTTTGTCGTCCTGTTTGTAATAAACAGGACGTTTTTTATTACTTTTGCAAATTTATGACTGGAGGAATAAACATGACAGAAGAACATAACATCCCCAAAGTTTATGACCCCGCTTCTGTTGAAAAGAAATGGTATGAATTTTGGGAAAAGAACAGATATTTCCATGCAGAGCCGGAACCGGGCAAAAAGCCGTTCAGCATTGTAATTCCGCCTCCGAACATTACCGGCAAGCTGCACATGGGCCATGCGCTTGACAACACCTTGCAGGATATTTTAATCCGCTGGCACCGCATGATGGGCGACAACACCTTGTGGATGCCAGGTTATGACCATGCCGGCCTTGCTACCCAGATTAAGGTAGAAGAAGTGCTGAAAAAAGAAGAAGGCAAAACCCGCTTTGACCTTGGCCGCGAAGAATTTGTAAAACGTGTTTGGGCTTGGAAGGAAGAATACGGCGACCGTATTATTAACCAGTTAAAATGCCTGGGCATTTCGTGCGACTGGGAGCGCAAGCGCTTTACCATGGACGAAGGGTGCAGCCGCGCCGTACGCGAAACTTTTGTAAGCCTGTTTGAAAAAGGGCTTATTTATAAAGGCACCCGCATTACCAACTGGTGCGTTAACTGCCATACCGCTTTAAGCGATATCGAAGTTGAACATGAAGATACTCCGGGCCATTTGTGGTATGTACGCTACCCGGTTGTTGGCGAAGAAGATACCTATTTAACCATTGCCACCACCCGTCCGGAAACCATTCCCGGCGATACCGCGGTTGCCGTTAACCCGGAAGATGAACGCTATGCAAAACTTATCGGCAAAACTTTGCGCCTGCCTATTTTAAACCGCGAAATTCCGGTAATTGCCGACAGCTATGTTGATACCAAATTCGGTACCGGCGCTGTAAAAATTACTCCTTCGCATGACCCCAACGACTATGAAATGGGCCTGCGCCATAACCTGCCGGAGATTGTTGTTATCGGCAAAGACGGCGTTATGACGGAAGAAGCAGGGCCGTTTGCCGGTTTGGAACGTTACGAATGCCGCAAACAGATTGTTGCGCGTTTAAAAGAAGAAGGCTACCTTGTTAAAATAGAAGAACACAGCCACGCAGTTGGCCATTGCCAGCGCTGTCATAATATTGTAGAGCCGCTTGTTTCCACTCAGTGGTTTGTAAAAATGCAGCCGCTTGTAAAAGCCGCTGTGGACTGCGTTACCGACGGCCGCACCCAGTTTGTACCGGAACGCTTTACCAAAAACTATACCGGCTGGATGGAAAATATTCACGACTGGTGCATCAGCCGCCAGATTTGGTGGGGCCACCGCATTCCTGTTTGGTACTGCGACGACTGCGGCGAAATGAGCGCCAGCCGCACCGACCTTGAAAAATGCCCGAAATGCGGCAGCACGCATATCCATCAGGATGAGGACGCACTGGACACCTGGTTCAGTTCCGCCCTGTGGCCGTTCTCTACCATGGGCTGGCCGGACAACACCGAACTGCTTAAACAGTTCTATCCTACCAGCGTGCTTGTAACCGGTTACGATATTATTTTCTTCTGGGTTGCGCGCATGCTGATTATGGGCATGGAATTTATGAAGGAAATTCCGTTTGAAAAAGTATTTATCCACGGCCTTGTGCGCGACAGCCAGGGACGCAAGATGAGCAAATCGCTCGGCAACGGCATTGACCCGCTGGAGGTTATTGAAAAATACGGTGCCGATACCCTGCGCTTTATGCTTATTACCGGCAACACTCCGGGCAACGATATGCGTTTTTACTGGGAACGCGTGGAAGGCACCCGCAACTTTGCCAACAAGATTTGGAACGCATCGCGCTTTGCGCTGATGAATATGGAAGGCTACGACAAGGACGCAGAACTTGCGCCTTATACGCTGGCTGATAAATGGATTCTTTCGCGTTTGCAGGATACCGTTAAAGACGTTACCGGCCTGTTGGAACGCTTTGAGCTTGGCGAAGCAGGTCGCGCCATTTACGATTTTATCTGGAGCGAAGTTTGCGACTGGTACATTGAAATTGCAAAACCGCGCCTTTACAACAAAGAAGCTGCGGCTGAACGCGCAACCGCGCAGCATGTACTGGCAACCGTGCTGGTATCTGCCATGAAGCTTTTGCATCCGTACATGCCGTTTATTACCGAAGAAATTTACCAGTGCCTGCCGCACGAAGCGGAAAGCATTATGATTTCCAAATGGCCTGTGGCTGACGAAAGCCTTATTGACCCCGAAGCAGAACGCGGCATGAACGCCATTATGGACAGCATTAAGGCTATCCGCAATATGCGCGCCGAAGTTAATGCCAACCCGGGCAAAAAAATTCCGGCAATTATGCTTGTAAGCGAAGATTTGCGCGAGGTTGTTGCCCATAACGACAGCTACATTAAACTGCTGGGCGGCATTGATAACCTTGAACTGCGCCCGCTTAACGGCGAAAAACCGGAAAACGCCATGGCAGCCGTTGTAACCGGCATTGAAGTATACCTGCCTTTAGCTGGTTTGATTGATGTTGAAAAAGAAACCCAGCGCCTGAGCAAAGAACTTGCCGCAATGGAAAAAGATTTGCAGCGCGCGGGCGGCAAACTGAACAATGCAGGATTTTTGGCTAAAGCGCCGGAAGACGTTATTGCCAAAGAACGCGCTAAATATGAAGAATTAAGCGGTAAAATTGAAGCCGTGAAAAAACGTATGGCATATTTGGCAGAATTAAAGTAAAATTAAATAAAGGGTTGAAACGGCACGGCAGTTTTGGCCGTGCCGTTTTGCATATATTAACATAACCGGGAGAAAAGCAATGAATTATAATGAAAGTTTGGCTTATTTGGACAGCCTTGGAAAATTTGGCATTAAGCTTGGCATGGAGCGCATTGAAGCGCTTTTAAAAGAACTTGACAATCCGCAGGATAAATTTAAAAGCGTGCATGTAACGGGGACCAACGGCAAAGGTTCCGTTAGCAGCATGATTGCCAATATCCTTTTGGCAGGTAATTTAAAAACTGGCAAGTTTATTTCGCCGCATCTTGTAAAATACAATGAACGCATCAGCATTAACAATAACGATATTACGGACGAGGCTTTTGCACTGGTTATAAGCGCCGTTAAGCAGGCGGCAGACAGCATTGTTGCCAAGGGCGTGTGCGAGCAGCCCACTCAGTTTGAAGTTTTAACGGCGGCTGCTTTTTTGCATTTTGCTTTGGAAAAAGTTGATTATGCCGTTATAGAAGTAGGGCTTGGCGGCTTGTGGGACAGCACTAACGTAATTACGCCGGTGGTAAGCGTTATTACCAATGTGGCGCTTGACCACTGTGACAAGCTCGGCACTACCATAGAGCGCATTGCCATGCAAAAGGCGGGCATTATAAAAGAAAAAGTGCCTGTTGTTACGGCGGCTGCGGGCGACGACGCCATTGGGCCTATCCGCGCCGTAAGCATGTTTAAACAGGCGCCGGTGTATATTTACGGGCGCGCTTTTTGGGGCGAAGAAAAAGAAAGCACGATGGACAGGCAGACCTTTACCCTGCATGCAGGCGATGTTTACAGCAGTGATTACACCATTAAACTGGCCGGTGAGCATCAGATTGCCAATGCTTCTGTGGCAATAGTGGCGGCAAAACTTGTTTCCAAGCAGGATGACCGCATTAATGAACTTGCGCTGCATATCGGCGTTGCCAACACCTTCTGGCCCGGAAGGCTGGAGCGCATTGGCGAAAAGCCGGATGTTATTTTAGACGGCGCGCATAACCCCAATGGTGCGGAAGCTCTGCGCAAGGCGCTTGATAAATTTTATCCGAATCAGAAACGCATTTTTGTTATCGGCATGATGGGCGATAAGGATATGCAGCATGTTCTGCACACCATTGTGCGCCCGATGGATTTGGTTTATACAGTACCGGCGGATGGCGGCGAACGCGCTGCAAAGCCGCAGGAGCTGGCAAATATTATCGGCGCTAACGCCGCGCCGCGCAGTGATGTTTATGAGGCGTACCTTGAAGCGGTTAATGAAGCCGGCAGCGGCGGCGTTGTAGTTATTTGCGGTTCGTTATATTTGGTAGGCACGTTTAAAACAAGATTAATGGAAGAAAAGGCAAGGTGCAATTAATGGGCGGCGTTGCCAAATACCACAGTGCAGAAAAATATGTATTTTTGCTGCTGCTTTTTACGGCGGCAGTAATACCGGTAAACCAGGTGTTTACGCTGCTGATGGTGGCGGTAACTTTTTTTGCGGGGCTGGCGGTTGCCGTTAAGTACCGCAAATTAAAGCGCGTGCCTGTGCTGCCGCGCGTGCAGCAGGGGCTTTTATACCTGCTTTTGGCAATTACCTGGTATTCGCTGCGCTTTTCGGCAGATAGTGCCGTTTCGGCCTATAATTTTGGCTACGTTGTGGGGCAGTACGTGCTTTTGGTATGGCTTGTGCTGCGCTACGGCGGCGACGGCAAACTTGATTTTGACTGGCAGAAGCCCCGCGAATGGCCGCGCCCTTTGCAGATTTTGGCTGTGCTTTTGCTGGCAGGTTTTGCCAACGGCCTGCTTGGCATTTACCAACATTTTACCGGCGTTGTGCCTACCGACCCGTGGGTAGACCCTTCGCAGTTTCCGGAACTTAAAACACGCGTTGTCGGCACTTTAATTAACCCCAACATTTTTGCCGGTTATCTGGTGCTGCTTTTAAGCATCGCCGTTCCGTTTATAAAAATAACAACAGGTAAAATACGCGGTTTTTTACTGGTGCTGGCAGCAGTGCTTGGCATAAGCCTTGTTTATACTTTTTCGCGCGGCAACTGGGTGGCCTGCGCCTGCGCCATGATTTTTTACTTTTTGTTTTTCTGGCGCAAATGGCTCGTTCCGCTGGCAGTTTGTGCGGCAGGCGGCGTATATTTTATGCACGGTGCGGTATGGCACAGGCTGATGTCTATTTTCGGCACGCAGGATACCTCCGTAGCGCTGCGGTTTGCCTACCTTAAAAGCACGCTTTTTATCATAGAAGAACACCCTTATGGCGTAGGCTGGTACGGGTTTCAGTATATTTACCCGGAATACGATTTTTATTTGAACAACCCCAATGTAATTATGTACCACTGCCATAACCTGATGCTTAATATTCTGGCAGAGCTAGGCTGGCACGGGCTGGTTGTTTTTGTGCTGGTGCTTAGTGTTTTTGTCTGGCATGCCTTTAAACTGGCAGTAAAAGGCGTGCGCCCGTGGCTGCGCGCCGTAGGGCAGGGGTATCTGGCGGCATTGGTTGGTATTTTGGCAGGCGGCCTTACCGACCATGTATACTTTAATATGGATATGGGACTTTTGTTCTGGTGCGTGTCGATGGTAATGATGCAGTGCAGCCTTTTAAACAGGCTGAGCCGCAGCGGGCGGCAGAAAATTGCTTTACATACCGGGACAGACACGCTACAATAAAATCAGAAAATTTTTAATTTTTGTGGAGGGAAAAATGAATTTAAAGGATGTACAGAGGGTTTTAAAAGCAAAAATCCTTGTGGGAGAAGAATTGATGGAACGCCCCGTTGAAACCTGCTGCGGCAGCGACCTTATGAGTGATGTGCTGGCTTTTACCAAATGCAATACCCTTTTGTGTACAGGCCTTACAAATATGCAGGTTATCCGTACGGCGGGCATTACCGATTTGTGCGGCATTATTATAGTACGCGGCAAGCTGCCCGGACCGGATTTTCTGGACTTTGCGCGCGAAGCGCAGATGCCGGTGCTTTCAACAAACTGCACTCTGTTTGAAGCCTGCGGGCTGTTATATGTGGCCGGGCTGCGCGGATGTTCGCAGGAAAAAGGGGGCTGCGGGTTATGACGGAGGCTAAATCTGTAAAAATAAGCTACGATGTGGCAGGCGGCGATTTTGACCGTGCCGGGGAAGCCTCGAGCGGCATTAAGCGCATGCTGCAAAAAATAGGCATACCGGCAGATATTGTGCGCCGCATAGCCATCGGCACTTATGAGGCGGAAATGAACGTGCTTATTCACGCCGGCGGCGGCAAGGTTGCTGCGGAAATTTTTCAGGACCATACAGTAATAAATATTACCGACCACGGCCCAGGCATACCGGATATTAAGCTTGCCATGCAGGAAGGCTGGTCGACAGCGCCGGATTATATCCGCCAGATGGGTTTTGGCGCCGGTATGGGGCTGCCAAACATGATGAAATGCAGTGATAAATTTGACATACAATCGAAAATAGGAGAAGGAACCTCCATCACAATGGAGTTTAAGCATATCAGCGAAGACTTGTAAAAGAGGTGAGCTCATTGGCAGAAGGCTATATTCATTCTGTCCGCTTTGTGCCTTCTAAATGCAAAGGCTGCGTAACCTGCGTTAAGGCGTGCCCTACCGATGCTATCAGGGTGCGCAACGGCAAGGCCGAACTTATCGCTGCGCGCTGCATAGACTGCGGCGAATGTATGCGCCGCTGTGCGTATCACGCGGTGGAAGCATATTCGGACAAACTGGAAGAAATAAAAAAATACCAATATAATATCGTTTTGCCTCCTCCTTCGCTGTACGCGCAGTTTCCGGCCGATATTTCGGAGGAAACAATACGTGGGGGCTTAAGCAACCTTGGCTTTGATGAAATTTTTGATGTGGCTGTGGCTTCGGAATATATTTCCCTGGAAATTGCAGACTACATTAAAAACTACAATGGCGGGCGCAAGCCTTTAATTTCCTGTACCTGCCCGGCGGTGCTGCGCCTTATTCAGGTTAAGTTCCCGGAACTTATCAAACAGGTGGTGCCGGTGCTGCCGCCTGTGGAGGCTGCCGCAATTTATGTAAAAAAAGAGGCCATGGAACGGCTGGGACTTGAAGAATCGCAGATTGGCGTATGGTTTCTGGCGCCATGCCCGTCGAAAGACGCCAATATCCGCCAGTCGGTAGATGTAGTGCATACGCAGCTCACCGGCAGCATTGCCATTTCGGAAATTTACGGTAGGCTGATGCGTTCTATCGGCAGCGTTAAAGAAAGCAAAAAAATAACCGCGGCTTCTTCCTACGGCATGGGCTGGGGCTGTTACGGCGGCGAACTTGCGGCCGTAGGCGTGGAAAAAGGGCTGGCGGTGCATGGCATAGAAAACGTGTATGACGTGCTGGAGCAGATTTCCATGAATAAAATGCCGGATGTTGATTATGTGGAATGCAGCGCGTGCAGCGGCGGCTGTATCGGCGGCCCGCTGACAGCTGAAAATAAATTTGTGGCGGAAAAGAACCTTAAGCTGCGCCTTGCGCGGATGCGTGAACACGAACCGGCAGACAGGGTGGAGGCAATGAAGCAGAGCATGGTCTGCGAGGGCTTCCCAAAATCCGGTGCTTATGTAAAAAAACTGGTGCCGCGCCCGATGATGCAGCTTGACGATGATATTTTGGAAGCCATGAAGAAGTTTGAACAAATGGAAGAAGTGCTTAATTCCCTGCCGGGGCTGGACTGCGGTGCCTGCGGCGCGCCAAACTGCCAGTGCCTTGCGGAAGATATTGTTCAGGGTAAGGCGACGGAAATAGACTGCATTTTTAAACTGCGTGCCAGCGTTAAAAAACTTGCGCACGGCATGCTGGAACTTGCACGGCAGATACCTATTGACAATAACGATTTTAACGATAACGGAGAAGAAAACAATGCAGATAAAGGAAGTAATTAACAGCTTGAATTTGCAGCTTTTAACGCATACCGGCGACATGCAGGCCGAGGTTACAGGCGGCTATGCTTCTGACCTTTTAAGCAATGTTATGGGGCAGGCCGAACCCGGCATGGTATGGGTAACAATGCAGGGGCATCAGAACGTGGCTGCAGTGGCCTCTTTAATAGGCCTTGCGGCAGTGGTTGTGGCAGGCGGCGCCCCGGTAGAAGAAGAAACCCTTAAAAAAGCCGATGCCAATAATATAAACATTGCCGTTACTGATTTGCCTGCTTATGTTGTAGCCGGGCAGCTTTATGCCCTTGGCATTACCAACGGAAAATGAAAACCTTACTGGCTGATTTCCATATCCATACCCTGCTTTCGCCCTGCGCGGAAATAGAAATGACGCCGCACCATATTGTTATGCGGGCGGCGCAGTACGGCGTAGATGCGGTTGCCATTACGGACCATAACGCTTCTGCCAATGCCGCGGCGGCGTTTGAAGCAGCCAAAAACTACGGTATTAAGGTTTTTCCGGGCATGGAAGTTGAATGCCGCGAAGAAGCGCACATAGTTGTGCTGTTTGATACGCTGGAGCAGCTGGCTGCGTGGCAGAAAATAGTTGATGCCAATATGAGCGGGCTTAAAAACAATGCAGAGCGTTTTGGCGCGCAGTTTATTGTTGATGATGACGATAACTTTATAGCCGAAGAAGAACGTATGCTGCTTGGACCTTTAAAATTGCCCGCTGCGGAAGTAATACAAAAAGTAAACGCCATGGGCGGCATGGCAATAGCTGCGCATGTGGACAGGCCCTCGTACAGCCTTTTGATGCAGCTTGGCTTTCTGCCTTCGGATATGGGGCTGGCAGCGGCTGAAATAAGCCCTGCCGGCATTAGGGAATTAAAAGAGCAGAAGCTGAAACTGGCGCTTGGCGGCTTAAACTATGTTACCGACAGCGACGCGCACATGATGGACAGCTTTATTAACGGCCCTAAAAATTTAATTACGGTTAAAAGTTTAACGGTGGCGGAGCTGAAACTGGCGCTTGCGTCAGAGGACGGGCGCAGCTGGCAGCCGGGCTGTTTTTTGGAGAACCGTGATTATTAAAAATGATATAGTGTATACTAATCAAAGTATACATGTTAATTAGTGTTGCATATAAGCCGGTGTTTTGTTATAGTAATATATGTACATTTAAATTTAACAGTAAGGAGAGAATGTACTATGAGCTTTGTGGAGAGAACATGCAGCTGCTGCGGCGGCGAAAATCCGGAAAAGACCCGCATTGACGTAATCCTTGCCAAATATGAAGGCGTTAAGGGCGCACTGATTCCGATTTTACAGGAAGTACAATCCTTGTATAATTATCTGCCTAAAGACGCGCTGGAATATGTTGCCGCACAAACCGGCACCCCCATTGCGCAGATTTACGGCGTTGTAACTTTTTATTCGCAGTTCCATCTTAATCCGCGCGGGCGCAATATTATCCGCGTATGCCAGGGCACTGCCTGCCACGTACGCGGCGGTAAAACTATTCTGCAGGCGCTGGAAAAAGAACTTGACATTAAGGCAGGGCATACAACTGACGACCTGCGCTTTACGCTGGAAACGGTTGCCTGCATCGGCGCATGCGGCCTGGCCCCTGTTATGCAGGTTAACGAAGATACCCACGGCAGGCTGACGCCGGATAAATTAAAGGCTATTTTGGCAAAATACCAGTAATTATGAGAGAACTTTCACTGCATATACTTGATTTGGCGCAAAACTCGGTTGAGGCCGGTGCCCGTAATCTGCAAATTGACATTGATGAAAACGAAAACGGATATTTTACTTTTTCCATCAGTGACGACGGGCGCGGCATGACGGAAGAAATGGTTAAAAAAGTGCGCGACCCGTTTGTTACCACACGCCTTACCCGCAAAGTAGGCATGGGCATACCCTTTATGGATATGGTAACAAGCCAGTGCGGCGGTTATTTTGACATAAAATCGCAGCCGGGAGAGGGCACTGTTGTTAAAGCAGCTTTTAAGGCAGATAACATTGACCGTCCGCCTTTGGGCGATATTGCAGGCAGCATTGCCGTTTTGCTGGCAGGCGCGCCTGAGCTTAACCTTGTTTTTAACTATAAAGCGGCAAACGGCGCTTTTTGCTTTGACACGCGGCAAGTGCGTGAGGTTTTGGGGCAAGACACCGATTTTGCGCATCCGGAAATTTACCGCTGGACTGAAGAATATCTGAGGCAGCAGCTTGGCGCGCTGCATGCCGGGCAGGAGGAATAAAATGAAAACTTTGGAGGATTTGAAGGCTTTAAGGGAAAAGCTGAAAAACGATATTAAAGTCCGTCAGAACAGCACTACCAAAATTATTATCGGCATGGGTACCTGCGGCATTGCTGCCGGTGCGCGCGAAGTAATGAAGGCCGTGCTTGACGAACTGGCTGTACGCCATCTGACGGATGTGCAGGTGCAGCAGACCGGCTGCATCGGCATGTGCGAAAAAGAAGTGCTGGTGGATGTTGTGCGGCCCGGAGAACCGCGCATTACCTACGGCAAAGTAAAACCGGCAGATGTAAAAAAAATTATTGCCGAACACGTAGTTAACGGCAGAGTAGTGCAGGAGCTTGTTGTAGGCAAGATAGAACAGGAATAAAATCGGGGAGGGTTTTTTATGCAGCATATAAGAGCACATGTCCTTGTCTGCGGCGGTACCGGCTGTAAATCTGCGGGCAGCAAAGAAGTGCAGCTGGAGTTTGCCAAACAGCTTGAACAAAAAGGGCTGAGCGACGAGGTTATGATTGTAGAAACCGGCTGCCATGGCTTTTGCGAGCATGGCCCGCTGGTAATTATTTACCCGGAAGGTACTTTTTACTGCCGCGTAAAACCGGAAGATGTGGAAGAAATTGTAGAAAGCCATCTGTTTAAAGGGCGCATTGTTGAGCGTCTTTTATACCATGAACCGCTTACGCATGAACAGATTCCTTCCTATTCGGAAATTAATTTTTATAAAAAGCAAAAACGCCTGGTGCTTGAACACTGCGGCGCCATTAACCCTGAACAGATAGAAGAATATATTGCGGTAGGCGGCTATGAGGCGCTTGCCAAAGCCGTTACCACCATGACTCCGCAGGAGGTTATTGACGAAGTTAAAAAATCCGGCCTGCGCGGACGCGGCGGCGGCGGGTTCCCCACCGGTATGAAATGGCAGTTTGCCGCTAATTCCGTAAACGATAAAAAATATGTTATCTGCAACGCCGACGAGGGCGACCCCGGTGCTTTTATGGACCGCAGCGTGCTTGAAGGCGACCCGCATAAGGTGCTTGAAGGCATGGCAATCTGCGGTTATGCCATCGGTGCCGACGAAGGCTATATTTATGTGCGTGCGGAATATCCGCTGGCTATCAAGCGCCTGCGCATAGCTATTGACCAGGCCGAACAAATGGGCCTTTTGGGCAAGAGTATTTTCGGCAGCAAATTCAGTTTTAAAATTCATATAAAAGAAGGCGCCGGAGCCTTTGTATGCGGTGAAGAAACCGCGCTTATGGCATCTATCGAAGGACGCCGCGGCATGCCGCGCCCGCGCCCGCCGTTCCCGGCAGTATCGGGCCTGTGGGGCAAGCCTACCAATATTAACAACGTAGAAACTTTCGCCAACGTTGCTTCCATTATTACCAACGGAGCAGACTGGTACTGCGGTTTCGGCACGGAAAAATCCAAAGGCACCAAAGTATTTGCCCTTACCGGCAAAATCAACAACACAGGCCTTGCCGAAGTGCCGATGGGCATTACCATGCGCGAGATTATTTTTGATATCGGCGGCGGCATTACCAATGGCAAAAAATTCAAAGCCGTGCAGATTGGCGGCCCGTCCGGCGGCTGCCTGCCGGAATCCATGCTCGACCTTTCCGTTGATTACGATTCGCTGATTTCCGTCGGCGCAATGATGGGCAGCGGCGGCCTTGTAGTTATGGACGAAGATACCTGCATGGTTGACGTTGCCAAATTCTTCCTTAACTTTACGCAGTCCGAATCCTGCGGCAAATGTACACCCTGCCGCGAAGGCACCAAACGTATGCTGGAAATTTTAACCCGCATTACGGAAGGGCAGGGGCGCGAAGGCGATATTGAACTTTTGGAGGAACTGGCCGGCAATATTAAAGAAACTGCACTCTGCGGCCTCGGGCAGACAGCGCCTAATCCCGTACTCAGCACGCTTAAATATTTCCGCGACGAATACGAAGCGCATATTAAAGAAAAACGCTGCCCGGCAGGAGTATGCGAAAAGCTTGCCAACTATCAGATTACGGATAAATGCAAGGGCTGCGGTCTCTGCGCACGCCAGTGCCCGGTTCAGGCCATCAGCGGCCAGCCGCGCAGCCAGCACGTTATTGATACCACTAAATGCATTAAATGCGGCGCCTGCATGGCAGCCTGCCCGTTTAAGGCAATAGTTAAGGGATAAGGGGGCAGAACAATGGAAATGGTTACCTTAACAATCAATGGGCAAACTGTACAGGCCCCTAAAAATGCAACGATTTTGGAAGCGGCACGCAGTGCCGGAATTTATATACCAACTCTGTGCTACCATTCGGAGCTTGCGCCGGAAGGCGCCTGCCGCCTGTGCGTGGTGGAAGCAAGCGGGGCAAGAAGCCTTGTTGCATCCTGCGTATATCCGGTAGCGGAAGGCATGGTAGTTAAAACCAATACGCCTAAAGTAAGGGCAGCGCGCAAAATGGTTGTTGAACTGCTCTTGGCGAACCACCCCAAAGACTGCCTGTCCTGCCAGAAAAGCGGGGACTGCGAACTTCAAAAAATTGCCGCAGACCTTGGCCTGCGCAAAATCCGCTTTGAAGGCGGCGCACGCAAAGCCCATACTATTGACGGCAGCAACCCCTGCCTTGTGCGCGACCAGGAAAAATGTATTCTCTGCGGGCGCTGCATACGCGTTTGCCGCGATGTGCAGGGCATGAATGTTTACAGCTTTGCCAACCGCGGGTTTGATACCATCGTTTCAACTGCGTTTGAACAGGACCTCGGCAATGTGGCGTGCAGCTACTGCGGCCAGTGCGCCAGCGTTTGCCCGACAGGCGCCATTGTTGAACGTGACGACACCGAAAAAGTTTGGGATGCCATTAATGACCCCGATAAAATTGTTATTGTGCAGACCGCGCCTTCCGTGCGTGTTGCCATTGGCGAAGAACTGGGCATGGAACCCGGCAGCATTGTAACAGGTAAAATGGTTGCAGCACTGCGCCATCTGGGCTTTGATAAAGTTTTTGATACTGATTTTTCTGCCGACCTTACCATTATGGAAGAAGGCTATGAATTTTTAGACCGCCTGCAAAACGGCGGGCTGCTGCCGATGATTACTTCGTGCAGCCCGGGCTGGGTTAACATGATTGAACTGAAATATCCTGAACTTTTGGACCATCTTTCTACGGCCAAATCGCCGCAGCAGATGTTCGGCGCAATCGCTAAAACCTATTATCCGGAAAAAGCCGGCATTGACCCTGCCAAAATAGTCAGCGTATCTGTTATGCCGTGCACGGCCAAAAAGGCAGAAGCCGCAAGGCCTGAAATGTGCGATTCCGGTTACCGCGACGTTGATATAGTAATTACCACGCGCGAACTTGGGCGCATGATACGCGAAGCAGGAATTGATTTTAAAAACCTGCCGGAAGAAAACTTTGATTCTCCGCTTGGCACGGGCAGCGGCGCGGGCGTAATTTTCGGCACAACCGGCGGCGTTATGGAAGCGGCGCTGAGAACAGTTGCCGATGTGCTTGCCGGAGAAAACCTGCCGCACGTGGATTATGAAGAAGTGCGCGGCATGGAACATACCCGCGAGGCTGAGCTTGAAATTGCCGGCAAAAAAATAAAAATTGCCGTTGTACATACTCTTAAATCGGCAATGGAAATGATGGAAAGAGTTAAAAACGGCACTGCCGATTATCAGTTTATTGAAGTAATGGCATGCCCGGGCGGATGCATCGGCGGCGGCGGGCAGCCTGTTCCGGTTAATGCCGAAATCAGGAAACTGCGCAGAAAGGGACTCTTTGATTGTGACAGAGCCAATGAGTTACGAAAATCGCACGAAAATCCTGAAATAATTGAACTTTATGATACTTGGCTGGGCAAACCGCTTGGAGAAAAAGCACACAATCTCCTGCACACGCACTATCACCGGCAAATACGTTAAATATACTAATAAAATGCTATAAAATACCCTTCGGACTTTTGAGTCCGAAGGGTATTTCTTTAAAAAATGTAAACAAAAGGCTTGCCATGTTACAATTTTACTGCTATTATATTGTAAGGGTCAGAAAAGGGCCTGAGCTTGTTAAAAATTCAGAAAATATCCTGACAGGTTATGTGCTATAATAACATTAGATGAAAATCTGAATATTTAACGGCAATTTCATAAAAAAATTTCAAAAAAATATCACAAATAGAACTTCGGCAGAAGGAATTTTGCAGGTGGTGTCGAAGTATATAAAGAAACCAAAAGAAGGTATGTTCAGGCGTTGGCAGACAACAGGGTAGCGGAACCCTTACGGAAGCCTTACGCCGGCGGCTTGCAGTCCGGGCGTGCCCGCTCCGGAAAATGCGTGAGCTGGCACTTGGCGTTATTGAGTTTAATTATTAAATTTCGGGATAACACTAAAGTGCTCCTTTTTTATATTATGGGTTTGCCTTATTTGGCGGACGGTATAGACAAACGCCTGGCGTTTGCAGAGTATTTTTCGCCGGATAAGTTAAGTGCCGAAAGGCAGAAACCATATATATTTAATTTCAAGGAGGAAGGAACATGATCGATATTAAAGATCGTATTTGCGATGCGGTTGCTGGCAAAGTAATGAGCGCAGAAGCCGCAACCGACTTTATTCACAATGGTGACAACTTGGGTGTCAGCGGCTTTACTCCGTCTGGCTATCCGAAAGCTGTACCTCTTGCCCTGTCTGAAAGATACAAAGGCACCGATTTCAAAGTTAACGTTTGGACCGGCGCTTCTGTAGGCCCTGAAATTGACCAGGCAATGGTAGAAGCTGGCATTATGGACCGCCGCCTGCCTTATCAGACCAACGGCACCCTCCGCAAAGCTATCAACGAAGGTAAAGTAAAATATGCTGACATTCACCTCAGCCACATGGCACAGATGGTTCGCTATGGCTTCATGGCTAACCGCAAAGGCGTAGACGTAGCAATCGTTGAAGTATGCAAAATCAACGACCTCGGCGACGGCAAAGTAGGCCTTATCCCGACCACTTCCATGGGCAACAGCTCCTCTTATGTAGCAGGCGCTAAAAAAGTTATCGTAGAAGTTAACACCAGCCAACCGGTAGGTTTGGAAGGCATGCATGACTCCTATGTACCTCTTGATCCTCCGTACCGTAAACCGATTCCTATCGAAAGACCGGAAGACCGTATTGGTACTCCGTACATTCCTTGCGAACTCGACAAAATCGTTGCTGTTGTTCCTTGCGACATCACCGATAAAGTTCGTCCGCTCGGCGAAATCGACGAAGACGCTAAACACATGGGCGAAAACCTCGTAGCATTCTTCAAAAAAGAAGTTGCTGAAGGCCGCCTGCCGAAAAACCTGCTTCCGCTGCAGTCCGGCGTAGGCTCCGTTGCTAACGCTGTTATCAACGGCCTTGTTAACTCCGACTTCGAAGACCTCACCGTTTACACCGAAGTTATCCAAGACGGTATGTTCGACCTCATCGATGCCGGCAAACTCCGTGTTGCTTCCGGTACCGCTCTGACTCCGTCTCCGGAATGCCAGAAAAAATTCTATGAAAACCTTGACCATTACAAACCTTACCTGATTCTCCGTCCGCAGGAAATCTCCAACAGCCCTGAAGTTGCACGCCGCATTGGCGTTATCGCAATGAACACCGCTATTGAAGTTGATATTTACGGCAACGTAAACTCCACTCATATCTGCGGCACCAAATTGATGAACGGCGTTGGCGGTTCCGGCGACTTTGCCCGTAACGGTTACCTCACCGTATTCTTCACCAACTCCCTGGCAAAAGGCGGCAAAATCAGCTCCGTTGTTCCGTTCTGCAGCCATATCGACCATGCAACCCTCGACGTTGACGTTATCGTTTCCGAACGCGGCGTTGCTGACCTCCGTGGCCTGACTCCGAAAGAAAAAGCTCCGATCATCATTGATCAGATTGCTAACCCGAAATATCAGCCGATGCTGCTGGATTACTTCCACAGAGCTTGCGAAGCTTGCGGCAACAGCCAGACTCCGCATCTGCTTGAAGAAGCTTTCGATTTCCATAACCGCTTCAACAAAACCGGCACCATGGAAAAATAATCCCAGTTTAATTGGGGCTTAAGCCTGTGCCGGCGGTAGCGAGTCCTCCGGCACAGCTTAAATAAATATGTTGACGAAGCCGAAAGGCTTTGCCATAGACCGTCTTTGACGGACACTCTCACCGTACCCGGGAAGTCCAACCCGAGTATGAAAACAAAAATTTTAAGGAGGATTTGAGAATGTCAAATGAAACTCTGAAAGCTGGCTTAGCTAAATACCATGAAGATGTAGAAGCTAAACTGGTTAAATTCCCTGAACGCGCAAACCTGGAGCCTAACAGACTCTACACCCCGCTTGACATCGAAGGTTTCGATTATGAAAGAGACCTCGGTTTCCCTGGTGAATATCCTTTCACCCGTGGTGTACAACCTACCATGTACCGCGGCCGTTTCTGGACCATGCGTATGTATGCTGGTTTCTCCACTGCTGAAGAATCCAACAAACGTTATAAATACCTGCTGGCTAACGGCGGCAGCGGCCTGTCTTGCGCATTCGACCTCCCGACCCAGATCGGTTATGATTCCACCGACCCGATGTCCGAAGGCGAAGTTGGTAAAGTAGGCGTAGCTATCGACTCCCTGGCAGATATGGAAATCCTGTTCGACGGTATTCCTCTGGACAAAGTTTCCACTTCTATGACCATCAACGCTCCTGCATCCGTACTGCTCTGCATGTACATCGCAGTTGCTGAAAAACAAGGCGTTTCCGCTGATAAACTCCGCGGCACCATTCAGAACGATATCCTGAAAGAATATGCTGCTCGCGGCACTTATATCTTCCCGCCGAAACCCTCCATGCGTTTGATCACCAACATTTTTGAATATTGCTCCAAAAATGTTCCGCTGTGGAACACCATCTCCATTTCCGGTTACCATATCCGTGAAGCTGGTTCCACCGCTGCTCAGGAAATCGCATTCACCATCGCTGACGGCATTGCTTATGCAGAAGCTGCTATCAAAGCTGGCATGGACGTTGACGCTTTCGCTGGCCGTCTGTCCTTCTTCTGGAATGCTCACAACAACGTACTCGAAGAAGTTGCTAAATTCCGCGCTTCCCGTCGTGTATGGGCTAAAGTTATGAAAGAAAGATTCGGAGCTAAGAAAGCTAAATCCATGATGCTCCGCGTACATACCCAAACCGCTGGTTCCATGCTGACCGCTCAGCAGCCGAACAACAACATCGTTCGTGTTGCTCTGCAAACCGCAGCTGCAGTAATGGGTGGTACCCAGTCCCTGCACACCAACTCCAAAGACGAAGCTTTGGCTCTGCCGACCACTGAATCCGTAACCATTGCTCTGCGTACTCAGCAAATCGTTGCTTACGAATCCGGCCTGGCTGACACCATTGACCCGTTGGGCGGTTCCTACTATGTAGAAGCTTTGACCAATAAGATCGAAGCTGAATGCTGGGATTACATTAAGAAAATTGATGAACTCGGCGGCGCTCCAGAAGCTATCGCTAAAGGCTACATCCAGAAAGAAATTCAGGATTCCGCTTACAAATGGCAGATGGACGTTGAAAAAGGCAACCGTATTATCGTTGGCGTTAACAAATTCCAGCAGGAAGAAGAACCCCCGAAAAACCTGCTGCGCGTAGACGGCTCTGTTGGCAAACTGCAGGCTGAAAAAATTGCTGCATTGAAAGCTCGCCGTGACAACGCTAAAGTTGAAGAAACCCTTGCTGCTCTTAAAGCAGGCTGCGCTGATGAAAGCGTTAACCTGATGCCTTTGATCCTCGAAGCTGTTAAAGCTTATGCAACCGAAGGCGAAATCTGCGGCGTAATGAGAGAAGTATTCGGCGAATACCAGGCTCATACCCAGCTGTAATTAACTTAGCCAACAATAATAGGGAGGTAAGTAGATAATGTCTAATATCAGAGTTTTAGTAGCAAAACCGGGTCTTGATGGACACGACCGCGGTGCTAAAGTTGTAGCTCGTGCATTGCGCGACGCTGGTTTTGAAGTAATTTATACCGGTATCCGTCTGACCCCGGAACAAATCGCTGAAGCTGCTCTGCAGGACGACGTTAAAGTTGTTGCTCTGAGCCTGCTCTCCGGCGCTCATAACACCCTTTTCCCGAAAGTTGTAGAACTTTTGAAAGAAAAAGGCCTGAACGATGTTCTGGTTATCGGCGGCGGCGTTATTCCTGACGCTGACATCCCGGGCCTGAAAGCTGCTGGCATTGCCGAAGTATTCACTCCTGGCACCCCGACCAGCGCTATCGTTGACTTCATCAACGCAAACGTAAAATAATTAGGTCTTAAAAATTTGCAAGGCGGCTTGTCCGCCTTGCAACCTAAAATTTTTATCAGACCTCAACAAGGCGGTGTGAAATTTGAACATTGTTGAAGGCGTATTAAACCACAACCGTTTGGCACTGGCCAAAGCAATTACGGCCGTTGAAAACGAGTATGACAATGCTGTTGAAATTATGACAGCTTTATATCCCCACACCGGCAATGCTTATGTCATTGGTATAACCGGACCTCCGGGTGCTGGCAAAAGTACTTTGACCGATAAACTTGCCAAAGAATTCCGTAAACGCGGTAAAACTGTTGGCATTATTGCAGTAGACCCCACCAGTCCGTTCTCCGGCGGCGCTATCTTGGGCGACCGTATCAGAATGTTGGATTTGTCTTCGGATGAAGGCATTTTTGTCCGTTCTATGGCTACCAGAGGCAGCTTGGGCGGCTTATCGCAAAAAGCAGGCGATGCAGTCAAATTGATGGATGCTTTTGGCTTTGACATCATTATCATTGAAACCGTAGGCGTAGGGCAATCTGAAGTTGATATCGTAAAAACTGCCGATACCACCATGGTTGTAGTAATCCCGGGCATGGGTGATGATATTCAGGCTATTAAAGCAGGTATACTTGAGATCGGTGATTTGTTCACGATTAACAAAGCTGATCGTGAAGGCACAGACAAGCTCAACATAGAGATTGAAATGATGTTGGAATTAAATCCCGAACATGTTGGCTGGCGTCCGCCGATCAACCGGACCATTGCCAGCAAGGGTGAAGGCATAGAAGCAGTTGTAGACTCCATTGAGGAGCACCAGAAATATCTGTATGATAGCGGTGAAATCGTTAAAATTCGCAAAGCCCGCATTAAAAACGAAGTTACTGCGATGCTTAACGACAAAGTAAACCGCTACATTGATAAAAATGTAGTAGCTACCGATGAATTTGATTCCTTGGTAGAAAAACTGCAGGGCCGCGAAATTGAACCGTACTCTGTAGTTGATGACATTGTTGGTAAAGTTTTGAAATAAAACCACCAAATTAATTCTTTAAGGAGGAATTAAAAATGTTCAAAGTAATTTGTGTTGACCATGTAGGTATTGCCTGCAAAGATTTGGATGTATCCAAAAAATTCTACACCGAAGTTCTCGGTCTGGAATGCACTGGTGAAGAACCGGTTCCCGAACAGGGCGTAAAAACCGTATTCATTCCTTGCGGCGAAACTCTGCTTGAGCTTCTTGTTGATATTACCGAAAACAATGATGGCCCGATCGGCAAATACATTGCTAAAAACGGCCAGGGCATCCAGCACATTGCTCTCCGTGTTGACGACATCGAAGCTGCTATCGCCGGCGTACAGGAAAAAGGCGGCATCATGATTGACAAAGCACCTCGCGGTGGTGCAGGCGGAATGGACATTGCTTTCGTTCATCCGAAATCTGTTGGCATTTTGCTCGAACTCTGCGCTCCTGCAAAAAAATAATTTCTGCCTGAACAGAAATTAAGCTGCTTGTGCAGCACACAAAAATCAGATACATAACAGACGGGCGCCTGATACTACGCCCGCCTGCATGTATAAATAAGTTCTCCCCAATTATATGGAGGTGTAAGATTTGTCTACTCAAGAAAGAATTGAGAAAATGCTCAAACTCTCCGAACACATTATCGCAGCTGGCGGCGAAAAGAAAGTAGCTAAACAGCATGCTAGCGGTAAACTGACCGCTCGTGAGAGAATCGCATTATTACTTGACGAAGGTAGCTTCGTTGAATTGGATCGTTTCGTAAGCCATCGTTGCACTAACTTCGGCCAGGACAAAAAAGAACTCCCGGGCGAAGGTGTAACCACCGGTTACGGCACTGTTGACGGCCGTCTGGTTTATGTATTCGCTCAGGACTTCACCGTTGAAGGCGGCTCCCTCGGCGAAATGCATGCTAACAAAATCGTTAAAGTACAGCGCCTTGCTCTCAAAATGGGTGCTCCGTGCGTTGGCCTGAACGATTCCGGCGGTGCTCGTATCCAAGAAGCTGTTGACGCTCTGGGCGGCTATGGCAAGATCTTCTTCGAAAACACCAGCGCATCCGGTGTTATTCCTCAGATCTCTGCTATCATGGGTCCTTCCGCAGGCGGCGCTGTATACAGCCCGGCTCTGACCGACTTCATCTACATGGTAAAGAACACTTCCAAAATGTTCATTACCGGCCCTGCAGTTGTTAAATCCGTTACCGGCGAAGAAGTTACCCAAGAAGAACTGGGCGGTGCTATGACCCACAACCAGACTTCCGGTGTAGCTCACTTTGCAGCTGAAAACGACGAAGACTGCATTAAACAAATCCGTTATCTGCTCAGCTTCCTTCCGTCCAACAACATGGAAGGCGCACCGATTATCGAAACCGGTGACTCCCCGACCAGAACCGACGAAGCACTGAACAGCATTATTCCTGATAATTCCAATCATCCTTATGATATGAAAGACATTATCAAGAGCATTGTTGATAACGGTGAATTCTATGAATCTCAGCAATACTACGCTCAGAACATCATTACCTGCTTCGCACGTATGGATGGCCAGACCGTAGGTATTATTGCTAACCAGCCGAAAGTTATGGCAGGTTGCCTTGATATCAATGCATCTGACAAATCTTCCCGCTTCATTCGCTTCTGCGACGCTTTCAACATTCCTCTGTTGAACCTGGTAGACGTTCCGGGCTTCCTGCCTGGCACCAACCAAGAATATGGCGGCATCATCCGTCATGGCGCTAAGATGCTCTATGCATACTCTGAAGCAACCGTACCTAAAATTACTTTGATTACCCGTAAAGCATACGGCGGTTCTTACCTCGCAATGTGCTCTCAGGAACTTGGTGCTGACCAGGTTATCGCTTGGCCGACTGCTGAAATCGCAGTTATGGGCCCTGCTGGTGCAGCTAACATCATCTTCCGTAAAGATCCTGATGTTGAAGCTAAAACTGCTGAATACATTGACAACTTTGCAACCCCGTATCAGGCTGCAAAACGTGGCATGGTTGATATCGTAATTCAACCGAAAGATTCCCGCCCGACCATTATCAATGCATTGCAAATGCTGGATTCCAAACGTGAAAGCCGTCCGGCTAAGAAACACGGTAACATTCCGCTTTAATGCATAGAAAGGGGAAATCGTAATGGGATTTTTTGGATTATTTGGCGGCAGCAAGAAGAAAAAAGAAGCTCCTAAAGCTGCAGCCCCGGCTCCGGTAGCAGCAGCTCCGGCTCCTGCGGTTCCCGCCGGCACTCCCCCCGAAGTAATTGCAGCTATCAGCGGTGCAATCAGCATGGTTATGAATGACGATGAAATGATTGCAGCAATGGCAGCAGCTATCCAGCATGCTGGCGGCGGCGTAGCTGTAGTACGTATTAAAAAACCGAGTACGCTTTGGGCTCAGACTGGCCGCTTGTCTTTGATGAACAAAAGACAAGAGTGCTACTAATTTTTAGTTTTGACTGCAGCAGATACCAGTTATCTGCTGCACGAAAATAAAATTTTTTTAAAAAGTGAAATGGAGGAATTTCAAATGAGAAAATTCAAAGTTAACGTTAATGGTGTAGCTTACACCGTTGAAGTTGCAGAAGAAGGCGTTGTAGCAGCAGCTCCGGTTGCAGCTCCCGCTCCGGCTCCGGTAGCAGCTCCTGCTCCGGCAGCAGCACCGGCTCCCGCTCCGGCTCCGGCAGCAGCTCCTGCTCCGGCAGCAGTAGCAGCTGGCGACACCCCGCTTACCGCTCCGATGCCTGGTAAAGTAAGCAAAATCGTAGCTAAAGCTGGCGACACCGTTAAAAAAGGCGACGTAGTTCTTATGCTCGAAGCTATGAAAATGCAGAATGAAATTGCTGCACCTGTTGACGGCACCGTTAAATCCATCAACGTAAACGTTAACGAAAACGTAAAACCTGGCCAGATCATGGCTGTTATCGGCTAATTTCCTTCAATTCTTCAAGTATAGTAGCAATGCCGGCAGTTTAACTACCGGCACTGCTATCAGATGAATTTATAGGAAAGCAATTGAATATTGGAGGTTTAAGAATGGATTCTTTACTCGTACAATACCCTTATCTTGAAGAACTCCTGAAGGGTATTCTTGGTCTTAGCTATACTCATGTTATTATGTGGCTTATCGGCGGCTTGCTGATTTTCCTGGCCGTTAAATACGACTATGAACCGGCTCTGTTGCTTCCGATTGGCTTCGGTGCAATTCTTGCTAACATTCCGCATTCCTCTGCAGTATCCACTGAACCGGGTGCTGAAGGCTTCTTGATTACCCTGTACAATGCAGGTATCGCAAACGAACTGTTCCCTGTACTTATCTTCATTGCTATCGGCGCAATGTGCGATTTCGCTCCGTTGATTCGCCGTCCGTCCGTAATGCTGTTCGCAGCAGCTGCTCAGTTCGGTATCTTCGCTACCGCTATCGGCGCTACTTTCCTGGGCTTCTCCTTCCCGCATGCTTCCTCTATCGGTATCATCGGTGCAGCTGACGGCCCGACCACCATTTATGTAGCAAGCCGTTATGCAGTAGAACTGCTTGGACCTCTGTCCGTAGCTGCTTACTGCTACATGTCTTTGGTACCGGTTATCCAACCGCCTGTTATCAAAGCTGTTACCACTCAGAACGAACGCAAAATCCGTATGGGCTTTGAAAACGAAGAACCTGTATCTGACACCACTAAATTCTTGTTCCCGATCATGATCGTTATTGTAGCAGGCGTTGTATCTCCTCTGTCTGTTGCTCTTATCGGTGCTCTTATGTTCGGTAACGTTCTTAAAGAATCCGGTGTTGTTGATAACCTGTCCAACTGCGCTCAGAACGAACTGTCCAACCTGGTAACCCTCGTACTTGGTATTACCATCGGCGGTACCATGACTGCTGAACGTTTCCTGAACTTCCAGGTACTTCTCATCATGTGCCTCGGCGCTGTTGCATTCGTATTCGATACCGTTGGCGGCGTTATCTTCGCTAAAATCCTGAACATGTTCAGCGCTAAGAAAATCAACCCGATGATCGGTGCTTGCGGCATTTCCGCATTCCCGATGTCCGGCCGTGTAATCGCTAAAATGGCTTTGAAAGAAGACCCGACTAACTTCATCATCCAACATGCTATCGGCGTAAACGTTGCTGGTCAGGTTGCATCCGTAGTAGCAGGTGGTCTGGTTCTTGCTATGATTCCTGCTCTGGAAAAAATGTAATCTGTAATTTGTAACTTTCCTTATAGCGTGCTTTCCACTGGAATATTTTTGGAGGTGTAAAAATGGGAGCAACTGAAAAAGCCGTCATTATGATGTGCGTAGCTCTGCCGACCATGTTTGTTGTTATTGGACTTTTCGTTGGTTTAACGAAAGCTCTTCACAAATCCTTCCCGGCAGAAGAAGATTAATTTTAAACTTAGCTGAATAGCTAAAACTAACAAAATGTTTCTTTGCGGTTCAAACGGGCGGTTATGCCGCCCGCGTACCGCATAAGCCGTCAAGCCAGAAACTTAACGGCATTATTATGTTTAGCTCATCTGAGCTAATTTATGAAGATTGGAGTGACGAAATTGGATATTTCACTTCCTGCTTTAATGTCCATCCTCGCGTTGGTTATTCTTGTAGGTATTTCCTGCGTTAATGAGGATTTGAACGTAGGCTTCCTCGGTATTGCGTTGGTATCATTGTAGGCGGCGTCTTTGGCGGCACCCCTGCAACTAAGATTATGAATGCTTTCCCGCTTAGCCTGTTTATGATTCTGGTTGGTGTTACATTCCTTTTCGGTATGGCACAAACCAACGGCACCATGGAAAAACTCACTGCTTATTCATTCGTGTCTGCAAAGGCAACACTGCTTTAATTCCTATCATTATTTTCTTACTTTCCGACTTCTTGACCACTATCGGCCCTGGCAACATCGCAGGCTGCGCACTTATGGCTCCGGTAGCTATGGCTATCGCCGGCCGTGTTAAAATGCCTGCATTCCTGATGACCCTGCTCGTAGTAGGTGCCTGCAACGCCGCTGCATTCTCTCCGTTTGCACCGACCGGCATCATCTCCAACGGCATCATCGCTAAAGTTGCTCCTGATCTCGGAATTCCTGCTGATCAACTCGATGCTATTGCATGGATGGTATACTTCAAATCCACTCTTGCACAAGGCTTCGTAACCGTAGTAGGCTTTATGGTAATGGGCGGCGCTAAATGGCTGAAAGAACAGCGCGGTGCTTCTCTTGACATCGATGAATTGGCTCCGAAACCGGAACCGTTCAATGCTGCACAGACCACCACTTTGCTGATGGTTGCACTCCTCGTTCTTTTGGTAGTAGTTCCTGGGCTGCCTGGTATTAAAGGCACTCTGCCGAAAATGCTCACCAATATGCTTTCTAACGTAGGTTCTATTTCCTTCGTACTTTCTATTGTACTCATGCTCACCGGTTACGGCGATTCCAAAGCTGCTGTTAAAGTAATGCCTTGGTCCGTAATCATGATGGTTTGCGGCGTATCCGTATTGATCGACGTTATGGATAAATCCGGTGGCCTGAACTTCCTTGTTCAGATTATGTCCTCCGTAGCTGGCCCGACCACTATCTGCTTCTGGGCATCCTTCGTACCGGCTGTTCTGTCTGCATACTCCAGCTCCTCTGGTGTAATTATGCCGATGTTCCTGCCGATGACTCCTGGTTTGGTAGAATTAACTGGTGGCGATGCTATTTCCATCATTTCCGCTATCAACGTAGGTTCCCACCTTGTAGATACTTCTCCGCTTTCCACCTTGGGCGCACTCTGCATTGCAGCTGCTCCTGAGTACGAAGATAAAGGCGTACTGTTCCGTAAACTTTTGATTTGGGGCCTCTCCATGTCCATTGTTTCCGGTATTGTTTGCTTCGTATTCTTCGGTGTACTTGGTCTGTAAGAAGAACAAGAGTAATCAAGCGAACGTTTGCTAACGCAATCTAAAATTAGTTCGCTATTTTTAGAATGGTATTTTGCAAAGTGCGAATATCTGATTTCCAGTTCCATCTTAATCTAACAAATAGGAGGAACTAAATTATGGATATTTCGCTTCCTGCATTAGTGTCCATTCTCGCACTGGTAATCCTCGTAGGCATCAGCTGCGT